>Ga0123355_10000606_pt1 | contig 48390 bp, 28 predicted proteins | sample TergutEmb28metaG_3_FD_89872 | JGI IMG/M metagenome (GOLD analysis project Ga0123355, IMG submission 89872) | Embiratermes neotenicus P1 segment gut microbial communities from Petit-Saut dam, French Guiana - Emb289 P1 | ecosystem: Host-associated > Arthropoda: Insects > Digestive system > Gut ...
ATCATAAACTGATACTATGGGCTCTTCATCATCTTCCCACCATATGGCATAACCTGGCTCGAACAACATATCACTCACCGAGTCATAATACAATCCCAACAATGGGATGTAATACATTTCTCGGTCTTCATCAAACCATATGCCCTGTGCCAACTCTCGAGTGATTCCCGTTGGTAAAAATGATTCGTACTCTTCCCATGAGTCATCTGCAAGCCATGGCTCATAGCCATAGGGTACTTCGCTGCCGCTATTTGCGGCAAATGCGTTGGTTACTGACAACAATAGTGCAATAACCATCAAAATACACAATACCTTTTTTCCTTTGTTCTTCATTTTCATCCTCCCTTGAGTATGTTTGTGATACAAAAAAAGCCGCCGGATACTAAGGTAGTATCCAAACGGCTACATGTCTAAGTCATAGGACATATTGTTATAATGGGCATATGTACCCTGGTCGTCTGTTTTGCAGACATATCCCACCGTCATTGTCCTGCTCCTTTGCTTTGAAAGTAAGCCAACGACAAGAAAAAAGCGCGGAGGGAGACATTGTTTATCACAACGTCATCGCTTCCGCGCTGTATTTACACAGTAAATATACAACTAACGGTTGACACATCCAACCTGCCGCTCACTAATACAACAATATAAACTAAACCGTAATACGAAATGCCTCGTATTGAAGGGGATGATTTTATATTGTATACTTCGTAAGCTGCGGTGGCGGGTGTATGCCCGTGTTCGGAGGCGATGATAGGTACATCCCTTCGTGCGCCATGGAGAGGTCGAAAACTCCATGGTTCCGCAGTTTTTCCTATTCAATTGTTATCAGTAGCTTGTGGATTATTTCTTGCCACTGGCTTATGATATGATAAAACATTTTGGAATTTTGCAACCTTTATTTATTGGACCTCTTCCGAAATCGGGAAAACCTGCTAAAGTCATACTACTCCCCTCGCAACTTCCGTATAGTTTCCAATGCCATGCAGTACCTATCCACAGATACATAATCCGGAATAGAATTACCGCTGCCCATAGCCACTCCACGGCCTTTTTTTGCACAGACGCTAAATGCATGGGTAGTGTACTCCACTATATCGCAATCAGTAATATCGCATAATATGTCTGTATCCAAGCCCCCAAAGTTACCTATCTTATTGCCATAGTCATCTATCCACTTGGAAAAAGGCGCGATTATATCTTCATTGGAATGCTTGGCATCAATCCCTGAGATATTGATAATATCCGGCATCACATCAAAAATATTGCCACAGGAATGGTATAGAAAAGGTTTGTTATGGCTGTGGATAATATCGACCACCCGTTTGTATTGAGGGACAATATGCTTACGGATATCATCCGGGGGCAGCAAGGTGGCGGACTTAAAGCCCAGGTCATCTCCCATTCTACATACACAGAAAATATCCCCAAACTCCGGTAAAAATCTCGCCCAAATAGCACATAGCACATCCCCTACCTTGGCGAATAAATCCCCATACAATTCTTCATCATCGACACGGATTAGACAAAGATGCTCAAAGCCTACAATGTCCTGTACACACTCGAAGATTCCATTCCCTACTCCTCCTACTCCTTTCATCCCTTGGGGCAAACTCTCGCGAAATACGTTAAATCTATGGGAATATGTGTTGAAAAAAATATCCTCGATTTCTGCCCAGGGGTATTTTTCAAAGTCTTCACGGGTTTTTATTACCCCGTCTGTAATACCCATCAATGCACCACTACCCGGCATAACAGGGCCTACACAGCCTTCATAAGAAATGGTGTCATAGCCCATATCTTTATAGAAGCCACAGTAGTGCCGGAAATACTCCAACTTATCGGCGTAATCGCCGTCCTGTAGGGCGATGAATCTTTTCCCCGTTGCTTTTTCCATAAAGGTATCGTTGATAACATGCTCGTACAAGGGGATTCTATCGGACTTACGGTTAAAGGCCGCGTTTACCATGTTTTGATAATCAGGTGTGAACATACCTACCTCCTTGCAAGCTTGCGATAAATTTCGTCGTAATATAGCGCGTTATCCACCGGGGTATTGGCGGGGATATGGTTGCCAACCGCCATTATGAAACCGGGATGCTTCTTGCCTATATCCATACAGCGTTTTACCTCGGCTTCAATATCGGCCTTACTGCCTCTTAGCAGCACATTGGTGTCAGCATTGCCAATAAAGGCGTGGGTCTTTCCGTATTTCTCAGCTATATAAGCCATATCTGTCAAAGGTTCCATCACAAAGCCGTTTACACCGCAGGCTGCAACATCGTCAATAAAGGCTGTGAAATCACCGTCACAGGTATACAATATCTTCTTGCCAGCTTCGTGCAAGGGTTTAAGCAGCTTCTTATAATTGGGGAAAATATATTTCCGATAAAAATCCGGATGAAGAAAAGGCCCTGTGCCCCAAACTATATCATCATGGACCATTACCACTGGAGATTTACAAGCAGCCAAGGCATTAAAATATTGCTGAATCCAGTCTGTATACCGGTTGACAAAGTCTCCAAAGGCCTTGGGGTCAATCCCTGCCGCCGCCATCAATATATCCCAGCCCAGCAGCTCAATTATCCCAGACATACAGCTTACATATATACCCGTCATGGAGACGGTGTCCATGCCTCGAGCCAGCTCAGACTCATATGCGGCGTCGAAATTTGCCGTCAGGGTCGCGATATCCCTGTGTCCATAGGCCTCATACATATCGTATTCATACACATCCTCCGGGTCTTCGAATAAATTGAAAACCGTGTCCCGGTACTCGTTGCCCTCACCTGTGCCATAGACTGCATGGCCCATATCTGTGCGCTTATCACCAAATATTTGGTTGTGGATTAGGATATTCCAGACCATGCCATAATCCCAGGCATTGATAAATGCACTGGAGGCGGCAATCCGTTCCTTTCCTGTGCTATTTTCATCGATGAAGCTACCTGTGACCTTGTTAACCAAGTCCCAATGAAAATCCGCGGAATATTCTGTCCGTGGGACAGTGTCGGGCATTTCCAAGTTAATAGCTGCCATTCCATTTTTGTAGGACATGTGCTCACCTCATTTTAATATTTGCCATAAGTTTTCGCTGTTTCAATAAGCGCAAAGATATTTTCATCCGGGGTATCCCGGCCGCATTGGTCTCCTGTGGACAGTATAAATCTGCCCCCCTCGGCAGCGTCATCTATGGCCTGTCGGGCAGCATCTTTTACGTCTTGTACGCTGCCCCTTAGCATCACATTGGTAGTATGAAGATTGCCCTTTAGTACCAATTTATCGCCGTAGAGCTTCTTCAGCTCCTTCAGATTACAGTCTCCCATAGGCGGGATTTCCAGGGGGTCGATTACCGTCAGGTCTGTTTCCTCCGCCATTATTTTTACTAGCTCCGCTTCTGGTCCGCAAGAGTGAACATGTGTAGGCATCTCTACTGATTTGCATAGAGCAGTTATTTTCTTGACAATAGGCAGAGCCAGTTCCCGGAAAATTGACGGTGATTGAAAAATCAAAGTGCCGGAACTCCCCGTACAAATGAAATCCGGTTTGCATTCTAAGGACATAAAATGATGAAACCGTTTCTCATAGGCTTCAAGCATATTATCCCGTTTTTGATAAAAAGGCACTGGGTCATCCATAAAATCCAATATATCTTTGTCGTTAACTAGGACCAAAGACGTACCACAGAACACTCCTACCAAGCCATGGTCCCCCATTTCTTTTTTTACCATAGAAAGAAGTGCTTCCCCCTCGGGCCATTGCCTCACACCTTCCACCGGGGCAAAGCTGTTAGGTATCTTTGGTAAGCGAATAGCCTCAGGGTCAATCCCATAAGTCGGCGGGTCGGCACGGTAGTAGACCGTCACCCAGGGTTGCCATTCAGTTATGCCCCCCGACTTGCGATAGGCCTGGGTCACAATACGCTCATTATTTTGAAAAACTATAGCCTGGGTCCACTCGCGATTAATTTCCCCTAGTTCATCAAAAAGAATGGGCACATATCCATCCATCAAAGAATCAAAACCAAAATATTTTACGCAGTCGATATAGGCCTTCCAGATGGGAGGATCTTGATAAAGATACAAGTCCCAGAAAGGCTTCCCCGTAAGCCGTGCGGGTATCATATTAGATGTATCCGGGGCAACAGGTACATGGTCCGGGATTTGGCCTTTAAGTACTGTGGTCAGGCGTTCACGTGATGTCATATGGCTCACTCCATTTATAGTCATCGTTTATATCTACTTGCTGGTGTTTTTCGGAGTATATGCGATTATCTTCAAGATGGGTAATTGCACCGGGTCGGCCTGCGAAAATCACCGCACCTTTGGCGTGGAAGGTATTGCCGATTATTTCATGGTCATCGCATCGTATCAGTAGCAGCATAACATCTCCATCATGTGAGGCAAATACATTATTACGAATAATATTGCCGCCCTTATCGTTCATATGCGAAAGGAAGGCACTATTGCAATTAATCGTAATATTGCCCTCCGCAATCCAGCCATTGGCTTGCTCATCAATATATAGCCCATGGCGTTGAAAATGAGGATGGCCAGTATGTGGGATGTTCTCCACCAAATTGCCTCGCATTATGCCGTTATTTCCGAACGTGACATAGATACCCGCGCCGTCATTGAGGACTTCCATAGCGTTTTTTACATGGTTGTCTGCAACCAGCATCCCTGGGCCGTCTGTTAAGGAGATGCCTGTGTAGGGTACGTTTTCGATATAGTTATTTATGACATTGCATCCACTTACATAGATTCCTATGGAGGAATAGTGGACCAGGCCGATATCGGTGATTTTATTGCCAGTTATATTACAGTCCTGGCCATTTTTTATTCTTATCCCTCCGCCACCGGCATTGGCAACGGCACATCTGCTCACGGTGATATTGGAATTTTCACCATTAAGGCGGATTCCCCACCCTCCTATATTTGAAAATTCTAGGCCCATAAATTCGCAATTTGATAAAATCCCGTCGCTGTCTATTGCGCCGGGCACATCCATTGCACCGTAGGTATTGGGCATATTTGCGCGATGATAATAAATATTCACCAAGGGTGATGATGTGGTTGCAAAGACCAGGTTTTCGATTCTAATATCCTGCGCCGGGCCTTTTATGCTAATTATGCTATCGTGGATTGGAATATATACGATTGGGTCATCCATGCTTTCGCCGAGAAGGGGGCGATAGTATAACTTTCTGGCTGATTTATCTACCCGCCACCTGCCGGGATACAAACTGCTGGCAGAGTTCCATACTGCGTATTCTTGTACCTCAAAAGAACCGGGGGGGTTGCCGCATGGGGTGGAGAAATGGATTTTATGATTGACCTCATCATGACTTTGAATGCAGACAGTGGACTCATCCCAGCGATGCATCACCGTGATTTCCGTATCCTGCCAGTCAAATACCCTTGGGATATGATATGGGTCATATGTTAGCTCTGACCGCTCAGCCATAGTGGGCATGGTCTTGAAACCACCGCCGGAGGTACTAACCCAGGTTACATCATACTTGCTTAAATGGGGTATAAACCCGGTATCTGGATAACGGGAACGCTGCTTTAATCTACCGTTGATTTCCAAGATGCGAATATCTGCCATTACCTCTGAGGGCAACTCAAGACTGTATAAATCCCTACCCTCATGTTTCCACCCGGATACTCTCACGCCACCCCGTAAGACGGGCTTACCGACATCACCCTTGATGACAAGGCCGCTGTCTCTTTCATCTAGATGGGCATGAACATTTTCATAATAGCCGAACTCTATGCTAATTTTCTTTTCGACGCCGTTTTTACGAGTTTCCTCCACAGCCTTCATCAAGTTTGAAAATGATTTACTCCCAACATAAAACATAGCTGCCTCCTAGAATATATATCCCTCGGTGGAATTTCGGTAATATACATTGGAAGTAATCTTTATCACTTCATAAGGCGCAGTGGGATTAGCCAGCCGCCAGGATAGCTGCTGCATGGCCCGTTTTCCCATATACTCTGCACTGGAATCCGCCGTTGTAAGGTCAGGATAAAGTGCTGCAAGGCGCTTGTCATTGTCAAATCCACACAATGCTATATCCCTTGGCACATCCACCCCTACCTCGTTAAGTGACGCCTTCACCGCCATTGCAAAAAAATCATTGGCGCAAACAAAGGCCGTGGGCAGCTCCTTTTGCTGAGCAATCCACGGCCTTATATCTTCTATCATTTCTCCAGGGTTAGGATTACCATATACAAATTTACGATCAATCTTCAGCCCGCCTTCTTCCATTGCATCAAGGAATCCAAGCCACCGCTCATAAAAGCTGCGGCAATTAAAATCTGAGCTTACAAAGCCTAGTTTTCTATGCCCCTGAGCTATCAGACTGGCGGTCATTTTATAAGAGTATTCTCGATTGCAAATAAAAAGGGTATCTCCAAAAATATCAGCATCGGAAACCCCACTTGCAGTGTCAACATATACAGCAGGAATTTTGCTGGCTTGTAACAATTCATAATATGTTTTGCTGATAGGCCCGATAGTGACTATCCCCTCCGGGGGGGCAACACCAAAGCTTTTTGGCAGAAGCAAACTGGCTTCTTCCTCTGCGTTGATTGCATCCACAGTGCATTTCAAGTTGCTGTGGGCAGCTTCATCTCCAAAGTTTTTGGCAAAGACAGCCCAATAAGGGTCGCCAAAAAGCTGCTCCTGAATCATGATGGATAAAGTCTTGCCGGACGCAGGCAGACTAATATCATCGTTCCAGATTCGTTTATATCCCATTTCGTCGGCAGTCTTTTGCACCATCAAACGAGTGCGCTCGTCTATTTTGCCTCTTCCGTTAAGGGCCTTGGAGACAGTTCCCCGGGAAACCCCGAGTTTATTGGCGATATCAATGGTTGTGACTCGGCTCATCACTCACCTCTAAATTATGCACAAAAAAAGCGTATGGCACCATATGGATTTTTTATAGACAATATACAATTCATACGACTTATAACAAGAATAATACATGTGAGACATCATGTCAAGAATGTAATTAATGTGCAATCCGTAGCCTCCTATCTTCTGACGAAATATTGACGATATGCGAACAAATTTTGACGGATAAAATGCTTGACATAGCACATGCAAAAAAATATACTAAAACTAATCACTCCATACCTTGTTGGCTTAAGCACATTCAACAAAATTACTTGTTGCACATAGTTTTACATATTGCACAGAGGAGACTGCTTATGGCTTTACTAAAAAAGCTCTATGGAAACGAACGCTTGCGTTTACTGGTTCTGGCCCTCCCCTTTGTGGTCTTTGTTTTCATGTTTGCCTATGTACCTCTGGCTGGCTGGATTACAACTTTATATCATTACAGGCCGGGGGTGCCCCTGAGTCGTTCCCCATTTGTGGGACTTGATAATTTCCGGTTGATTACCACTTTTTATAGGACTCAAGTACTTGGTGTATTGCGCAATACCCTTATTTTTGCGGTATTGGGATTATTGAGCTCACCAATTCCTATGTTTTTTGCCATTTTCCTCAATGAGTTGGGCAGTATCAAGTTTAAGCGTTTTGTTCAAACCGTTACAACTCTCCCTAATTTTATCAGTTGGGTAATTATCTTCTCACTTGCTTTTGCACTGTTTCGTGAAGCGGGACCGGTTAATGATGCACTACTGTCTCTTGGCATAGTCGAATCTCCCACTATGCTCCTTGGCAATGCCAATGCAGTATATATTTTCCATACTATGATGGGATGGTGGAGGCATACCGGCTGGGGTGCCATCATTTATATTGCCGCTATAGCCGGTATCGACAGCGAGTTATATGATGCCGCCAGCGTGGACGGGGCCGGTAGATGGGGTAGAATCCGCCATATCACCATACCCGGGCTTATGCCAACCTACCTGGTGCTACTGCTCCTTAGTATCGGCAACTTATTATCCGTAGGATTCGAGCAGCAATTAGTATTTATGAACTCAATGGTTATTACTCGTCTAGATATAATAGACACATTTGTCTTCCGTGTAGGGCTGCAAAACCATGACTTTTCTTTTGCCACCGTGGTAGGGATGCTTAGGACACTAATAAGTATTTTGCTATTATTTACCGCCAATGCCGTTGTAAAGAGAGTACGTGGCCATGGACTTATCTAAGGAGGATGTGATATGAAGCACAAAGCGAATGCAAACAGCAAGATTTTTACCGTTGCCAACTATGGCTTCTTTATATTGGCTATGTTCGCGTGTATCTATCCTTTCTGGTATATCTTTGTTTTCTCCCTAAGCGACCCAATGCAGGCTATCAGAGGGGTATACTTTCTTCCCAGAGGTTTTACGCTACAAAACTATCTAGATGTTTTTACTCGTCCCGGAATACTACAGGCAGCAGGGGTCAGTGTTCTTAGAACGGTAACCGGCACCACCCTTACAGTGCTTGCTTGTTCCTTCTTTGCATATCTTTGTACAAAGCAAAAAATGTATTTCCGCAAATTTGTATACCGTTTTACCGTTGTCACTATGTACTTTAATGCCGGGCTTATCCCATGGTTTTTGACCATGAGGGCTTATGGGCTTAATAATAATTTCTTGGTTTATATATTGCCCAGTGCCATAGGGGCATTTAATGTCATACTTATCAAAACATTTATCGAGCAGCTCCCCGCTTCTTTGGAAGAGGCCGCCCATATAGACGGGGCCGGGGTTTTTACAGTGTTTTTCAAAATAATTATGCCCCTGTCTACACCCATACTTGCTACAATTGCGGTGTTTTCGGCGGTACATCATTGGAACTCCTGGTTTGATAATCTTATTTTTATGGTAGGCCGGCCAGAGCTTAACACCCTGCAGCTGATGCTTTGGAATATCCTTAATCAAGCGGCATTGCAAGCTACCCGGATTACGGAGCTGGCGCAGGCAGAGCAGCTTGCCAGGCAGCAATCCCCTGTGACCATAAGGATGACCGCCACCATGATTGTTACTTTTCCGATTTTGTTTGTATACCCCTTTGCCCAGCGGTATTTTGTAAAGGGGATTATGATTGGAGCAATTAAGGGCTAACTATGGTACTACTCCGCCGGTGTGCGGCGGGTGTAATATATATCAAACGACAAAAAATTAGGAGGAATTATCATGAAACGAAGTTTCGTAAAGTACTTAGTGGTCGTAGCTTTGCTTTCTTTGTTTGCAGTCATTGCAACCGGTTGCAGAAGCGATGACGGCCCGGCAGAGGGAGAGCGTGTAACCGTTGTTATGTCTATTAACCAGGAAAACGGCGCATGCGACACAGATACCGACTGGAAGTTTGACATGGTAGAGTACATGGAGGATTTGCTAAACATTAATCTGGTGCTCAGATCCCAAAACATGGATCAAGACACCTTGATGGTTGCCGCAGGAGACATCCCCGACATCTTCCAAGCCCATATTGATTTTATGCCTATGCTGATACTGGGCGAGCATATAACACCTCTGGATGACCTTGTTGAGGCATATGCCCCAGATATTGCGGCAGATACTGCAAGACTGGACTTCCTGAGAAGATTCCAAAGTGAAGGCACCGGTCAGCTTTGGGGAATCACCAACTTCAGAGGCTCCGGCGGCCACGGTCATAGCCCCGGGATAGGCCATTTTGTCAGGTGGGACTTGTATTCACAGCTGGGGTATCCCGAAATGCACTCTCCCGATGATATTATTGACTTGCTTTACCAAATGGTGCAGCTTGAGCCGGTAAACGAGCACGGCGCACCCAATTTTGGCTTAGGTGCTTTTGTGGATTGGGGAACGTGGGCCTTTACCGTTTATGGTGCCGTATCAGATTATGCGGGTACCACTTTATCATCGACCTTACACATTCGTCATGATGGGACCCATATACATGATCTTATTGATATAGACGGCGGCAGTTGGTCAAACTTACGACATTTCAACCGTGCGGATCAGCTCGGAATCTTTGACAGAGACAGCCTTGTCCAAACAGCAGATGAGTACTACAACAAGGCAGGCATGGGACAGTATATGTCAATCAATGCTTCCTGGTGGATTTCCACATTTAACAACAGGCAGCGCGAGCTTGACCCTTACACCATAACAGGTCATGCGTTCCTACCCTTTGATGGTATGTGGGTATATGGCAATTCTCAACACCCCTTCGGTCATTTCGACAATTCATTTACCATCGGTGCCAACAGCGATGTACAGGGTGCCGCAATGAGGCTTATTAATTATTTAAACAGCTATGACGGCATTCGCCAACTTATGAGCGGTACAATGGATACTACCCTTGAGATGGTAGACGGCAGGCCGGAGATTAGGTCATATCTCATTGACCCGCCAATAGGCGAATTCCCCCTTGACCCTATACTCTGGCGCAACTCCAATGTGATGGGTATCGCCCCCACTACTCTGCACCCGGTAGACGGTCAACCCCTTAGCTTACACCTTACCCCACGTGCGTTTGCGCTGCAAAACTCTCATCTTGACACCATGCACAGTGCACACTTTGGCGTTGAGTTTCCCTTTGGTATAGTACAACGCTTCATTGCAGAGGGCCGTGCAAGTGACTTTAGCGTTTGGAATTCGCCCTTGGTCGGCGCATTAGAAACACCTCCCATGGATATCCAACGGATAGACACATTGCTTGATGATATCCTTTGGCGTTATATGCCTCTGGCAATTTTGGCAGAAAGTGACGAAGCCTTTGAGGCCGTGTTTGAAAGTGCCGTTGCAGAATTTATGGCAGCTGGTCATCAGGAATCTGTAGATTGGTGGACCCAGGCTTACTATGATGCCTATGCTATCGTTGGGGAGTTTACAAGATGAAGCTGCCCCTAGTTCGCCATCCAAAGAATCCTTTAATTACACCAGAGGATATGCCATTCCGCTGTTACACTGTTATGAATGCCGGTGCTACAATGTTTGAGGGAAAGGTGCTGCTGCTCCTTCGAGTAGAATACTGCGACCGCACCCAGCATTTCCATGTGGCAACTAGCGAGGACGGCATCAATTTCACCGTATGCCCGGATGAGATTAACTATCCCCTAAGCATAACTGAGGAGCATATCGGCCCTGCCACCCGTTTTGACATGCGTATCACAAAGGTTGAGGGCGAAGACCGCTATATCGTCTTCCACGCAGCATGGATGAATAATCTAGGTTGCGGCATAGGTACAGCAGAAACCAAGGACTTTGTAAACTTTACTCCACTGGGCCATATCTCCCAGCCATCAAACCGCAATGGCGTGCTTTTCCCGGAAAAAATAAACGGTATGTACGCCCGCCTGGACAGGCCACAGGATGTAGATGAAAGCGGCGGCATGTGGGTCAGTTATTCCAGTGATTTGGATTTTTGGGGCCATAGTATGCCTATACTTTTGCCCAGGATGGCCTGGTATACCAAGAAGGCCGGAGCCGGTGCGATTCCTATAAAGACACCTCATGGCTGGTTGCTTATTTACCACGCAACCGCTCCCACATGTAGCACACTGAATTATTATCTTGGGGCTATGCTGGTAGATTTGAATGAACCACATAAAATCATCGCGGCCCCCACAGAGTTTATACTAGCCGCAGAAAAAGACTACGAATGCGTAGGCCAAACCCCCAATGTAGTATTTACCTCCGGCGCAGTAGAAATGCCCGATGGGATCTTAAACGTATACTACGGCGGTGCCGATACCAGGATGTGCCTTGCACAAGGGACTGTGGCTGAGCTTGTAGATTATTGTTTGAAGAAATAATTTCTGATAAAGTGGCCCCAGGCGTCATTGACGCTTGGGGTTATTTTTATGAAGAGGAGATATTGATATGGACGCAATCAGTAAGAAAGACCGGGATATTTTACGAGAACTGGCAAAAAAGCAAGTGGAGCTAGCCCATACACCCGCGATGGACGCATTATGGGAAGATTGGAGACGGCACGGAGCCTTTGATAAGAACTCCCGCCCAATGATACGAATCGAAACCGGCAGTTTTGCCGATGATATCATTCCCCAAATGCTGAGGTGTGAAACCGAAGCCGGGCGCAAGCTGGAACAGGAACTGATTTCAAGCACAATCAATCATGAGTACTATGGAGATGATAATCTGGTATTGGACTATTTACCCATCAATCTCCATAGATATTTTGTGCCCTTTGGCATTGAGATAAAGCTTGCCCATCCCAAGGAAGATAGCCTGGGCCATGAGTTTGTACCGGCAATCGGTGACTTGGAGCAAGATTTCCACAAGCTGGGCAAGAGCATCTTCGGCATAGAGCCAGAAACCTCCCAAAAATGGATGGACTACCGTAACGAAATCCTAGGGGATATCCTCCCAACAAAGATTTCCCCCTTTATTATGTATAACGGCCCTACCCAGAGCCTGGTTCATATCATGAAAATGGAAGATATGTACATGGCAATGTTTGATTATCCCGAGCTGTTTCATAAGATGATGGATATGCTGACATCTGATGTTATGGACTATTTTGATTTGATGGAACGGGAAGGGGTGCTGCTTCCCACAACAGATGAATGCTGGCTGGGGCAAGGCTCTTATTGTTTCAGCAATGAATTGCCAACTCAAGGGGAAGGTCTTAAAACCACAGACTTATGGGGTTATTTAGATTCCCAGGAATCGGCGGGATTATCTCCGGCAATGTTCGGTGAATTTCTGGCACCCTATTATCGCAGGATTGCGGCTAGATATGGCCTACTATCCTATGGCTGCTGCGAGGCCGTGGACCCGATTTGGGATTCTTTTTTGTCCAATCTGGATAATCTGCGTAAAGTATCTGTCGCACCCTGGGCAAATGAAGACTTTATGGGGGAACGGCTACAGGGCAAAAACATCGTATACATGCGCAAGCCCTCCCCCAATTACATCGGCGTAGGGGACATCCTAGACGAAAAGGCCATAACTGCCCATATCGACGCAACGGTAACTGCTGCCAAGGGTTGCCACCTAGAAATCATCCAAAGAGATGTGTATAAGGTAAGTCGATCTACTGAGAAGGTAAGGCGATATGTGGAACTTATAAGAAACTGCTGTGACAGACATGTGAAATAGCATATATATTCTGCACAAAAAATCCGTATGACGTCATACGGATTTTTTGTGCAGTTCTTATAAAAAATGGCTCCCCATTGCACATCTTACAATGGTATTAAGTAACAAACTTGTAAGAGAAAATCACTTGAAAATCTAGTCATTCGGGGATAAATTACATAAATCGACCACGAAGCCCCAAGGAGTGATTAAATGCGGTACAACAAAACATTCAAAAAACCAAACAAGGGTCTAAAGACCAACTATTTTCGCATTCTTGCGATGTTTGGGGTTTTGGCTGTTGTCGCGGCTATTGCTTTGTTAGCTTACGATGGGGATAACGCTGAAAATACATATGAACCAAACGACCAGCACTATTACGAAAACAACGAAATCCAAGATAATGAATCCTCGATATATTACAGTGATTATTATTCCAATCACAATGAGACAGAATATAGCGGCATTATGCCACTAATTATCCCAGATCCACGGGATCCGGATTGGATACGGCTCAACTATGCAATCAATTACATGTCCCCGGTACCAGACTACATAGTTATATACCCAGCTAACCCCGGCGTCGGTGATCATTGGGTGGGCTCGGTTTTCAACTTGGTTATCACAGACCCCAACCCCTATACATCAGATGAAGGCAGAACCATCACGACACTGGAAATCCCAGGCGCACCTTGGGATAACACTCACAGGATTAGTGTAACCCGCAAGGTATATCTTTCTGCGGCTCCAGGTGCAGATATTATACTGCGCATGCCGGGGCCCGGCTGTACAAACACAGCAGATGTTTACCCATGGTTGACCCACGTTTCGGATTTAGGTCGGCATTTTTTTGTTTACAACGATGGGGATTTTGTCCTGGGTGATGGGGGCGGCATACTTACCCTTGACGGTAATGCATATGTACATTCTGATAATCGCGGCGGTATTCTTGTTGAAAATAATGGGGACTTGGTAATGCATAGCAATTCCAGGATACTCAACGGGCGGGCTATGTATGGCGGAGGCGTTGAGGTAAGAGATTTCAGCTCTACGTTTACCATGCATGACGGCATTATCGGTTCTTTTAACCCTGAATTTGGGAACACCGCAGCACGAGGGGGCGGAGTATTTGTATCCAATGGCAGTGATTTTACTATGTGGGAAGGAGTCATCGTTGGAAACACCGCTATCTTTGGAGCTTCTGATCCAAATGGATTGACTGGGGGCGGCGGCGTCAATGTCAATGGCATTGATAGTATATTTGACTTCAACGGCGGCCTTATTACCGAAAATACGGCATACGAAGCGGGCGCGGGTATAGGAGTCAGCGATGGAGCCAAGTTCAATATGTCAGCGGGCTCGATTTACAGGAATCTTATCGATGGCGGCTATGGGGGTAGCGGTGTTTATATCCGTAATGCTGACAGCGAGTTTAACATGACCGGCGGATATATTACCCACAATACTACTGTTACTACCCCTTATGACACTGCTAGTATCGGCGGTGTGGCAGTAATAGGGGGCGCAACTTTTAATGTATTCGCCAATAATACTGTAACAATTTCATCTAACTCTGCCAATAACATAGGGGGAATTGCTAACGTAGACTCCATAGTAAATATTGGCGGTCCTGCTATGGTCATAATAGAACGGAATTATGCCCTTGGGCCTGCCAACCCCCTGGGTACAGGGTTTTTCCAACGGGGAGCTGATTCGGTTTCTGTCCTTGATGGCAGTAATATCTATATCCGCAACCATGATCTTAGCCAGACCTCTTACAGTGCCAGTGGTGTACATGTGGAAAACGGCGTGTTTACCATGCATCACGGAACTCATATATATGAAAATGTAGGCCATCACCCTGGTTTTGCTGGTGGGCTCAAAATAACCGGCGGCGAAGTCAATATGTATGGCGGGAGAATCCACTCAAACTGGGGCCCCAGCGGTGGCGGCGTGTTAGTTTTTAACGCCATTTTCAATATGCATGAAGGGGAAATCTATAACAATGAAGCCGCTGTTAGCGAGGGTGCTATGGATGGCACCGGCGGCGGAGTAATGGTCTTTGGCTCAGATGCAATATTTAACTTCCAAGGAGGCACCATTGGCCATCACTTCGATTCCTCTTCCGCTAACCATGCTTTAGATGGAGGGGGTATATGGATTGGTGCTGGCGGTACCGTTAATATGTCTGGCAGTATTGATTTTACTCAAATCCTTAGAAATCACGCCGCTAACATAAGCCCCAGCGGGGGCGGGGGTGTTTTTATCACCGGTGCAGACAGCGAACTTAATATGACCGGCGGTACTATCGGTTTTAACACTGCCTACAATGGCGGCGGCATTAACATGCTTGATGAAGCCACGTTTTATATGAACGGCGGCGTTATCCGCCACAACCAAGCATTGGCTCCCGCAAGTGGTGCTCATGGTGCCGGCGGCGTTCGTGTGGGTATCGGTACTACTTTTAACATGCATGGCGACAGTGTTATCCGCCACAACATAACGGATCAAGACGGCGGCGGTGTGCGGGTTGAGGGCGTGATTAACTCTCCCCGAGAAGATCGTGGTACTTTTGTCATGCACGGCGGCACTATATCCTATAACGAAGCCGGCCGGTATGCAGGGGGAGTATTTGCTAATGGAGGTGTTTTTACTCTCCTCAATGGCAATATTCAAAGAAATCGTGCCGGGTCATATGGCGGTGGGATAGATTCCATTGCCAATACTTATTCAGAAATGCGGGGGGGCAATGTACGGGAAAACCTTGCACCAAGAGGTGGCGGGCTAAGTGTGCGTTCCGGCAGCTTTAGAATATTTGGCGGACAAATTTACTATAACCGTTGGCAACCTAACTTCCCTCCTACCCCCATCTATGAGGGCGGCGGAGCATATGTAACCGGCGGCGCAACAGTGCTTTATCTCCATGGTGGTACGATAGGCGGCAATACCCCGGCACATGCCAACCAAGCTGAAACGGGAGGCGGGGTATGGGTCGGCAACGGAGCAAGCTTTTATATGACTCATTTCAATATGCCTGGTGGCGGGGTTATCCCGGGAGCCGGTGCAATTATCGGTAATTATGCAGTCTATGCATTAAATAACATAACGCACAGTGGCGGCGGTGGCGTGGATGTGCGGGGTAACAACTCTGTATTTACAATGACTGCCGGCCAAATTGCTAACAATACCTCCTATACTGTAGGTGGTGGTGTAAAGGTCTATAACGGTGGAGATTTCCAATTCTCCGGGGGGGAGATTACGCATAATACCGCCGATGGTGTCTCCCCAAGCGGTAGTGGCGGTGGAGTACATGTAACCAGAAACAGTAGTTTTACCATGTCCGGTGATGCCAATATTTATGGGAATGCTTCTACCAACAATAGCGGCGGGGGAGTGCACACTAATGGCGGCGCATTTACCATGAACGGCGGCTATATCGAAAATAACACCGCAGAAAACCATGGCGGCGGAGTTGCCTTATGGAGCTCAGGCACCAATAGCCCCATGCACTTTACCATGTTCGACGGCATAATACGGGATAATTTCGCCATAAATGACGGCGGCGGTGTTTATGTAGGTGGAGCCGTTGAATTTAATATGTCCGGAGGCTATATCTATTATAACGAAGCTACCAATGGCGGTGGTGTATGGGTAGGAGGCTTACGCCTAATCAATAATAATGTAATCCACTCTACCTTTAATATGACCGGAGGTGTTATCGGTGGGGAGTCCGGGCTTTACGATACTTTCGGTGCTCCATACACTTTGGGCAATACTGCTGTAAACGGAGGTGGCGTATGGGTCGGAGACAACGCATTCTTCAATCTGGGAGCTACGGTTCTAATGATGGGTGCCAATGCCAATAGCGGCTTGATAACAGGAAACGAAGCCACAGGCACCGCATCTAATGACGGCGGCGGCGGAGTACATGTGGAAGGCGGTGCTATCTTCCGCATGCGGGATGGCGTTATACAAGATAACGACGCCTACTTTGGCGGTGGTGTATTTGTTTACGGCAGCGGTACTCTCTTCGATTTTATCGGGGGTAGAGTCGGCGGAGTACAGGATGCCTCTGGCACGCCTATTCTATATAATAAATCAACCACAACAACCACGGGACGTGGCGGCGGTGGGGTGGAAGTAACCGGTGGTTCCACTATAAGAATGGGATACCAAGCCAATCCCGGTACCCCAGCAGAAATTACCCTTAACCGCGCATATAACAGTGGTGGTGGAATGAACTTCCACGGTTCTTCCCAAGGAGTAATGCATAGTGGCATAATCAGCTTAAACGGCACCGAAAATGATGATATCTATGGAAACGGCGGCGGCATTGCTATTAATGTCTCATCCCACTTTACAATGCTTAACGGCCTTATTGAAAGTAATGTAGGTCGTATAGGGGGTGGTGTGTTTGTGTGCACCAGTACCTTTGATATGTATGGAGGCACCATCAGTGCCAACGCTAGCACTCACCCTGGGGGCGGTGTCGCGGTATATAGCGGCGAATCACTTATTAATAGCCCCTCTCATTTTAATATGTTTGACGGCCTTATTATCAATAACGGATATCAAAATCACCCCTTTAGCAACGAACCAACAGAAACACCTCGTGGCGGCGGTATAGCTATTGCAAAGCATTTGGGTGTGGCAAATATGCGAGGGGGTAACATTACCAACAACTTTGCCTATTATGACGGTGGCGGCGTTGCGGTAATGGAAGGCGGAAGTTTTAATATGTCCCCAAGCAGGGAACCCGAAATATCAGGTAATGTCGCATGGCAGGATGGGGGCGGTGTGTGGGTATATGGTGTGGAAACCAGAGCCGGTGCCAATTTCGGTACTCGTTCCTCTTTTAGCATAAATATTTTTGCTGGATGTCTTGTTTTCAATTCAGATGAGAACTGTAATCCCTGTAGCTGTAACCATTCAACGAATTTGTATATTCTCGAAAACACAGCCTATCGTGATGGCGGAGGCGTAGCCGTGATGAGGGGCGGCCATTTTCAAATCATGCACCCTGGCTTCCTTGGGGTGGTTGCGCATATTATGGAAAATACCGCTCACAACGACGGCGGCGGAGTATATGTCTCCGGCATTTCGGACTTGGATTTCCACGGCCAGCCGGGGAATATGCTACCCACCAGTCAACATCACCCCTCTGTGTTTATATGGCACGGTTATGGCATGATAGAAGACAACTTTGCCTACGAAAACGGCGGAGGGATATTTATCGGCAACTACGAGGGTAATCTTGCGTCTATGACCAGAGGAAACAGTTACTCGCAACCATTTCGCATTACCGGAAACACAGCAAATGCCTATGGTTGCCTTAGCACCGACGGCGGTGGCGGCGGTGTATATGTCTCCCGATATGGTGAGTTTTTTGCAAGGGATTTAACCATTACCAATAACGAAGCACCATATGGTATGGGTGGCGGTATTTTCTCGGAAGAACATGACTACAACAGTCCTCTTATGAGAGTAACACCAACATTGCTACCATGGGAAACCATTTCATACGGCAATCTTGACCTAGAAGATGTGCGGTTTGGGAATAATTTAGCCAATAGACGTTATATCCCGCCGGTGAATGGAGATTTAACTCACTTACCCCATATTCATTTTCTGGGAACAAGCATACCCATAAATCCACTACCCACACGAGTACATCCCCTTAATAACTATGACATAAACTATGCTGTCCCAGGTGTGACATTCCAATTCTTTAAAACAGATCAGCAAATCTACGAAGACCCACAGATAGCAGTGCCTTTGGGCGGAGCTAGGTTCCGGGTCTTTAGAACCGAAGACCAGAGCGTAGGAACCGGCACCGCTGGCTTAGTAGTGATAGACATAAACGACGACCCCAATTCCCCATGGGAAGAGGTATTTATGCCAGTAAATGAAAGTCCCGGGAGCTTTGCATCCCAACCTTTAAGCTTTTCTATGACACCAGGATTTATTTATCAGCTGGTAGAATACCAGGTACCGACTGGCTTCCAAGTACCTATGGGACAGTGGCGGCTAAGGGTAAATTATCTTGACGCTTCCATAATTGATATAGAACCTATCGGTGGACTTACTATCCCTCCCTTTGTGCTCAATGACTTTTCCCAGATATATATAGATTGGTTCCTAGGTAACTGGGCAGACTTTGAGCTACCGATGAGTGGAGGCACAGGCTTTAACAATCCGGTTGTCATGACATCAGCAACCATAGGGGTTGCCCTGATTACCGGAGGCGGTGTTACCATGTGTTTACTTATCGCAAAAAAGAAACGAAAGGTATCGCTTATTAGGCTAAGAAGTGGATTAGACACATAAAAAAAGAGCTGTTCATTGTGAACAGCCCTTTTTGTATACCATCTATTCCACTATCCCCGACATCATAGTGGCCTCAACGCCGGACTCGGCCCATTTTTTTGCGATTGCATTAAGGCCTATGGAGTCGCTGGACATATGTCCTGCTACCACTACATTGCCTATCTTTTGCTCTTTTACAGCCTTGGCATCCTTTTCAGGGATATGCATCAGTATCAATGTGCCTACTCCTGCTTCGAAGTAAGCCTTGGTGACTTCAGCACCGGGACCTGTCAGGCCTGACATTAGTACATATATTTTCCCTGCGTAGCTTTCCTTGCCTCCTGCCCGGATTACAGGTTTTCTTGCGGAGTTTTTGTATTCGGGTATTTCTTCCAGGGCATCTACAATTTCTTGCACCGTGGTTTCCGGCTTACCTGCGAACTTTTTATCCAGAAATTCCTGTACAACCCTCTCACTTATGATATCCGCCGGGGTATGAAGGCTCATAAAGGGCATGTTTAATAGTTTCGCGGCACTTACGCTCCGACGGGAGTTAGAGACATGCTGGCCATAGCTTAGCTCGTCCTTGCGTTCTCCCAGGAGTTTTTGGGACTTGTTGCGAGGCACACCCAACTCCTCCAGCTTAAGGATATGCCTATCCATTACTTTTAGCATGTCAATGTTTGTGTTTCTGGGGTGGTGGGTTACGACGAGGTCATATCCCAGTTCCTTTGCAAGCATTAGCTCGGCGGTGTCCATGTCCACACCCATCAGTACCTTTTTGATGTTGTTACCCTCGACGCAAATACCGCAGTCCTGGGGCATTTCTGTTAGGCCAGCCAAAGCCAGAGCCTGATCCATCAATTGCTGTGTGTTCATTGATTGTCCTCCTTAGTGGAAATTTGGGTAAATTTTGGGGTATTATATCATAAACATAGTCGAGAGGAATCAATAATGGATATTTTTGAAAATAATCGCTCCACAGTTCTCAAAAAAGAAGCCCCCTTAGCCGCCAGGATGCGCCCTGCCTCCTTGGATGAGTGGGTGGGGCAAGCTCATATAATCGGAAAAAATACCTTGCTGTACCGGGCAATTATAGCGGACAGGTTGAGCTCACTTGTACTGTACGGTCCTCCGGGCACTGGTAAGACCACCCTTGCTCGTATTATCGCCAACTCCACAAAATCAAGTTTCATGCAGATAAACGCAACTGCCGCAGGCATCAAGGATATTCAACGAGCAATAGAGGACGCAAAATCCAATTTGGCCCTGTACAGCAACCGCACAATTTTGTTTGTAGATGAAATCCACCGGTTTAATAAGCTGCAACAGGACGCGTTGCTGCCATATGTAGAAGATGGGACATTGATTTTAGTAGGAGCAACAACAGAAAATCCCTACTTCGAAGTCAACAAGGCTCTTGTTTCCCGTTCCATGGTATTTGAGCTGTATCCCCTGACAGAGGAAGACATCAAGACACTACTGCGCCGAGCACTTTCAAATGAGGAAAAAGGCCTTGGTCATCTGCCCCTTCATATAGAAGAAGACGCTCTGGCCTTTTTAGCCGATAAAGCAAGTGGCGACGCCCGTACCGCTCTCAATGCATTGGAGCTCGCGGCACTTACTACAGAGTCTGACCACGACGGGAAAATCACCATAGACCTGGAAGTAGCCGCTGCATGTATCCAAAAACGCGCCCTACGATACGAAAAAAACGGCGATAATCATTATGATACAATATCTGCCTTTATCAAAAGTATGCGAGGCTCTGACCCAGACGCGGCGGTTTATTACCTGGCAAGAATGCTCTATGCCGGAGAGGACCCCAAGTTTATAGCCCGCCGGGTAGTAATTTGCGCAGCAGAAGATGTAGGCAACGCAGACCCTCATGCCTTGTTAGTGGCAATGGCAGCGGCCCAGGCTGTGGATTTTATCGGGATGCCGGAAGGGCAAATAATTTTATCCCAAGCCGTAACATATATCGCCTGTGCCCCAAAGAGCAACGCAGCCTGCAACGCAATTTTCAGCGCGCAAGATGATGTGGCCAATATTCCCATAAAATCTGTACCCATACACCTACGAGACCCAGGAAAAAGGGGCGGCACCTTAGGCCATGGGGAAGGATACAAATACGCCCACGATTATCCAGGGCACTATGTAAATCAGGCGTATCTGCCGGAAGAGCTGGTAGATAAAGTATATTACAAGCCCAGCGACAACGGAGTTGAGAAAAAAATAGGTGAATCCTTGCGGAAGCTGCGGCCAGATAGGGCATATGACTAAAATATACTTGACAAACTTACAACAATGATTTAATCTATCCACCGCAACATCTGGCAACAAATCCGGGCGCATAGCTCAGTTGGGAGAGCGCCTGCCTTACAAGCAGGATGTCGGAGGTTCAAGTCCTTCTGCGCCCATGATAATGCCCCTTAACGGGGCATTATTTGCAGAAATGCGAAAAATCTAACCTCCTCTGTCGCAAAATCTGCGTAGATGCGTTCGCAGATTCTGCTCGTCGTCGGAAAGATTTTTTTGCATTCTGTATACCAGGCGGAATAGCTCAGTTGGCTAGAGCATACGGTTCATACCCGTAGGGTCGCCAGTTCAAATCTGGCTTCCGCTATTGTGAAGCAACTACTTATAAGTGGTTGCTTTTTATTTTACCCAAATATATCCCCAGGCCGGGACTCCACCCGCTCCAGCAAATACCAACGCCGCTCTGGTGTATATAGCCCTACCCAGGTCTTATGGATACCGTCTTCTTTCATTACATAGAATTGGGAGTTTGTAGCTTCCTGTATATGCAAGTAATACCAAGTACTAGGATTGGCATTGTCCATCCAGATACGCATACCGGGGAGCAAATCCCCGGGGCTTTGGGGTAAGCGACCAAAGGCGTGGTTTATCAGTGTCGCCGCTTCGGCTCTGGTTACTAACTGGTCCGGCAGGAAAGGCCCGTCTATTCCACGGTAACCTTGGACCCAGCCATAATAGGCTGCTGCGTTAATATAATCCCCAGCCCAATGGCCATCTATATCATCAAACATAGGAAGACTATAATGACTTGCCTCCATTAGGCGCACCACCAAAGTGGTCAGCTCTGCCCGTGTAACTGGACGATATGGCATAAAGCTGTCATCAGCCAAACCTTCAAACAGACCAAAATTAGTGATTGTGGAAATGGCATTATTGTACCAGCGACGTTGGCTGACATCTGAGTAAGGATTATCTTGCCGCCAGTATGCGGCCCGCACTTCGTCAGGCATAAGCCGGAACAGCATAGTAGCAATTTCTGCCCTTGTAAGGGTTGCTCTAGGGCGTATAGTACCGTCTGTAAAGCCTATCATATAGGCATGATGTATACCTGTCTGAGGATTGTAAACAGGACTGGGTATGTCTATATGATTAAGCAAATCCGCAGGAGAAGCCGGGGTTGGACTTGGAGTGCTGGGGGAAGGCATTTGAGTCGGACTGCTGGGCGGCATAGTCGGGTTTGGCGTTGGGGTAGGAGTTTGGATAATCTGCTGCCACTGTGCCGTAAAGATAAGATGCTGGGAAAGACTAATGGTTGCTACATCTTCCCTTGTAAGATTTGGTGTACCTTGTGCCTGGCCTTCGTATCTCCAGCCTAGAAAATTGTGGTTTGTACGCTCCGGCTGAGGCACACGGCCTAAGCCGATTTCTTCTCCAAGATTGACGATATATACAATATCATCTATATCGCCGCCTACATTCCCCCCATCAAGAATAAACATCACAGTTGCAACGGGGGTTGGGCCTCGGTAATTTATGTGATAGTTATTGAGCAAATGTCCAAAGGAGAAATCCGAATAATTTACTGGCAGAGCAAACTGTCCTCCCCCTGCGGTATTCCCGGTAAACAAACCTGCCGCCGCAATAATATTCTCATATGCGGTAATGGGCACAATACTTGCGTTACTGCCGTTTGCGGAGAAAACACCGCCGCCATCGCCGCTTGTTGCCATGTTGTTGGAAATAGTGCCGCCGGCCATATTTATACTTCCGCCACTTGCAGCAGTACTTACCCATACACCGCCGCCATTTATATTGGCGGTATTGCCATCGATGATACCGTCAGTCATGGTGAAAGTCCCATTAACACGCAATCCACCGCCTACATTGGCATGGTTGCTGACGATTGCGCCTCCGTTCATGGTAAAAGCACTTGCAGCACCGATTACAGCAATACCTCCACCGCCATTGGCACCGTCTACACTGTTGCGATAAATCACACCATTGTTTAAGGTGAAAGATGCACCCGTCTCCACATTGACGCCGCCACCATTAGAGCCGTATGCATGGTTATAGCTTACAGAGCCACCGTTCATAGTAAAAACGCTGTTGGCACCTATTACAAGCACACCTCCGCCAATATGATCAGCGATATTATCATCTATATTTCCATTGTCAAGAGTAATGGTACCCGCAGATACACGCACACCGCCCCCACGGAGGGCACGGTTTTCGCTAATCATACCCCCAGACATATTAAACACACTGGCGGCACCGTTCATAAATACTCCCCCGCCGCCCCCTGTTCCGTTGGCGTTATTGTCTAAAATCATGCCATCATACATAGAAAACGAAGCTCCACTATCAATATGCACACCGCCACCGTTGCCAGAGGCGGTATTATTTATGATATGGCCGTCATACATCGTAAAATTGGAGCCGACTATTAGATTTACTCCGCCTCCGTTGCCAGCGATAGCGTGATTATACAGGATACTTCCACCATGCATAATAAAAGTCGTGCCATTATGGAGCCGGACACCTCCTGTATGATTGGCGGTATTTTCAAAGATATATCCGCCGTACATATAGAAAGACCCACCGGTTTGTATAAACACACCGCCGCCGCCTTGAGCGGCACTGCCCGCTACAACTACATTGGAATGAATAGTACTGTCCCCACTCATCACAAAGATTGCATCTGTTTCAATATTTACACCGCCACCCAGGGAATCGGCAGTATTATTGTCTATAAATCCGCCGGTCATAGTAAAAACAGTGGAATCAAAAATACCTACCCCACCACCATGGGTACCAAAATTATCAGATATCGTACCTCCACTCATAAAAAAGCTACCACCGGTAACCACAACACCGCCCCCATGTCGGGCCGAGTTATTGCCATATATACTTCCGCTGGTGATATTAATACTACCACCGGCTTGCACCCGCACCCCTGCTCCGCCGTTGAAGCCCGTTGCAGTAGTGGATACGTTATCCCGGATTGTGCCCCCTTGCAAGGTAAGCATGGCCTGGCTGCCATTAACAAGAACACCGCCACCGTTTGTTTGACGGTTATTTTCTATTACACTGCCATAGCTCATTATCAGGTGCCCACCGGCATTAACGGTTACCCCACCGTGCGCTGTTGTATTAATCGGATTGCTGCCACTGAGATTCACATCAATTAAACATAAAGTTCCGCCGTTATTGACAATAAAATGCCGCTGGTTGGTGATATTTTGGGTTATCGTACCCCCAGTTAAAGTAATACTCTGACCGGCACCGATGACAATGGCCGTTCCCGCATCCATGTCATTCATCAAAACGATTTCGACGGGTACTCCGTCCCCAGGAAGAAACGCTACCGTCATGGCCAATTCGGCCCAATCTGATACAAAATATATACCTGAAGGATCTATCTCAGCATAAAAAACTTCCCCCAGTTCCAGGTCTTCGTATTCCTCTTCCTGTTCTTCGTCTTCATCATATTCGTCTTCATATTCGTCTTCTGGTATCTCTGACTCATAATCATATGACTCATCTTGGACATCATAGACAATATCCTGCGGATAATACCCATCAGAATTATATTCACTAGCCTGTGCCATCAGCGGCATATATGCAAAGGAAAACATGACAAAGGCCATAGCAATTGCCAATACTCGGTTTATTGTTTTTCTGCTGTTTCTCATAATTATCGCCTCTTAATTTATATTCTCCATTATAGTAATTTCAATCCACAATGCGGGATTGAAATCGCTATAGCCTTCTACTTATGCTGATACAAATTCAATATAGCACCCGGGGATAGGCAAAGATATATAAAAACAGAGGTTTAATTTATATGTAAGGAGGTTGCGGTTTTGTTACAGAAGAAATTTCGGAAGAGGTTCAAAAAATAAAGGTTGCAAAATTCCAAAATGTTTTATAAAATCCTATCAGAAGCCAGTGGCAAGAAATAATCCACACGCTGCTGATAACAATTGAATAGGAAAACTGCGGAACCATGGAGTTTTCGACCTCTCCATGGCGCACGAAGGGATGTTCAGGCATCGCCTCCGAACACGGGCATACACCCGCCACCGCAGCTTACGAAGTATACAATATAAAATCATCACCTTCAATACGAGGTATTTCGTATTACGGTTTAGTTTATATTGTTGTGTTAGTGAGCGGCAGGTTGGTTATGTTAACCGTTAGTTGTATGTTTACTATGTAAATACAGCGCGGAAGCGGTGATGTTGTGATAAGCAACTCTCCCTCCGCGCTTTTTTCTTGTCGTTGGCTTTTACTTTCAAAGGAAAGGAGCAGGACAATGACGGTGGGATATGTCTGCAAAACAGACGACCAGGGTACATATGCCCATTATAACAATATGTCCTATGACTTAAACATGTAGCCGTTTGGATACTACCTTAGTATCCGGCGGCTTTTTTTGTAGTCAGCTATGAGAGAGGTGGGTCCATTGGGCAGATTGATGTAAGGCCCGAAGGGCCGGGGGGGGCTTAGCAGGCGTTCATAAATACGTTGTAGCGTATCCAAAGGAGGATGAAAATGAAGAACAAAGGAAAAAGGCTATTGAGCATTTTGATGGTTATTGTACTATTGTTGTCAGTAACCAACACATTTGCAGCAAATAGCGACAGCGAAGTACCCTATGGCTATGAGCCATGGCAGGAAGATGACTCATGGGAAGAATACGAAACATTTTTACCAACGGGAATCACTCGAGAGTTGGCACAGGGCATATGGTTTGATGATGACCGAGGCATGTATTACATCCCATTGTTGGGATTGTATTATGACTCGGAGAGTGATATGTTATTCGAGCCAGGTTATGCCATATGGTGGGAAGATGATGAAGAGCCCACAGTATCAGTTTATGACTTGCCTGTAACAGGAGCACATATTGACGGCCATTGGCTTGAGTTTGGTACTGTTCTTCCGGCATACGAGACAATAATGCCGGCAAGCTCACCCACTGTTACATTGACAATAAGCAATATAACCAATACATCCGTTGATTTAACAGGCGAAATATTTAACATAGGCGGTGCAACAATAAGGCGTCGAGGGTTTTGGCTACGCAGAGATGACAGTCCAACAGATTTTGATGAATATTTGGTGAATAGCAGTATTAATCCCTTCGGTATGAGAGTAACTGTGACCAGTGGTCACTTGTATCATGCCCGCGCGATAATAAGAATCGAAGGTGGTACAGGGTCTATAACTAGTGCAGCACAAACATTTAGAACGCCGGGCGGAGGTGGGTCAAATCCGACGTCATCACCGCCACCTGGCGGGTCCACGGCCACACCGCCACCCGGTGGTGGGTCAACATCCACACCGCCCCCAGGCGGGTCAACATCGACTCCACCCCCCAGCGGACCAACGCCAACCCCAGCACCATTCCTATCCTTTAGCCCAGCCAATGCGGCTCCATGGAATGAGTCGGAATGGAGAGTCACAGGGGGACAAGGGACAACCATGTCAATTGTCAATGCGAGTCAGAGCTGGTCTGTGAGTCAAACCACTGGTACGGGGGCCTGGCTGGAAGTAGTGGGTTCAGGAGAACCGGGAACTACGCTTAGGATTAGCGTTACACAGTCAAACGACACCGGCATTCCCCGTGAAGCAACAGTTACCGTAAGGTCAGGGAACCTACCCTCTCGGGAGCTTCGCATAGTGCAAGCACCTATTATAACGACAATAAGAGGACAAAGGGTAATTGAGAGTTTAAACCGTCGGGGATATGTTGATGTCAGCCACATGCAGGCAAGGGCTATACGGTATGCTGCCAGACATACTGCAAATTACCCTATATGGAATTTTGTCCATAGAGAAGGTAATGTTTTTGCTATCAGAAATGAGACAACAGGGGAATATCTCACAGAATCCGTGAGGGCTCTGACTCATCAGCCAAGAATTTCCGGAGTTGGGAGAGACTACGACCCTAGGCAAAGTTGGCTGCTAATGCCACAGCCTAACGGCACATATAGAATCCGCAGTATCTCACAGGACACTTTGTATATTGATGGCGAGTCTGCCATCGTAACGCTCTCAACGCGGAGTATTAGTGGTAATCAGCAATTATGGTGGATAGAAGGCATTTGGCATATCGACTCTAATGAGTGGCACGAAACATGGTTTGGGATTTGGGACAGGGTAATAAATATCCGGCGCGAGACACTTGGCACCCCCCCTGCTGGGTTTGATTTCATAACAAGTATGAATCGTGCCCAGAATATTTGGTCACGTGATTTGGGTGTAACATTTAACCCTGTAGCCGACTTGAATGTTGCTAATATCAGGGCACTTGGTGGCGATAGGTATGAGATTGCAAGAGAGATAAATAGAGGTACTGATTTTTCTCCAACTGCCCAACGGTATGGTTTTTTTAGAATTCATCCTATGGTAGAAGAGGGTAATGCGGGTACACTCCGCGCAGGAGGTGTTAATCGCAATGTGCGCAGATTGCTTAATGTCGGAGACAATGCGGTGGAAATAGCCGTATTTTCAAACAGTGGAAGCTGGGATACGCGCAATTACCGTAATGTTCGTTTTGCTACGATGGCAGCCATACATGAGCTAGGTCACGCACTTGGGTATTTTGGACATTCCCCTGGTTCTAATGACATTATGAGGGGGAACATTCAATTTCTTTCGAGCCCAAGTGAAATTCTACGCCCAGCCGAGCTAGAACACTTAAGGCAAGCATATCGATTCAGACGACAAGTTAATCCATTCATGGAGACAGATATTTATTTGATTGACGAAGGGAGCGGTAACTATGAATAAGAAACATTTGCTGGCAATCTCAGGCATACTGCTTATAGGTATTTTACTTTTTACCGCATATAACTCACATAACTTACACAGCGAACACATGCATACTGCAAGTTCACGCCAGGAAGCGATAAACTCACACAACGAAGCTGTAAGTCTGCGTAGTGAAACAACAGTAGGTGAATCTGGTGATGACATAAGAGTTATAACCTCGGGTATGGGCATCCATGCAACATTTGAATGTGTGATAGAGGTGGCCACTGATGTGGTAGTTGCAGAGTTTGTTGCCCGCAGGCCTTTTGGGCAAGGTGCCACTGAGTATGAGTTTATTGTCCATGACCATATATATGGCAGTGCAGCAGACACTATATTTGTGTATGTTGTCTACAATGAGATGAGCCGTAGTTTTGCGGCTCCCGAGTTTCAATTTACTACGGACACGGAATATTTACTGGCATTAATAAAACTTGTTAATATTTATGCCAGCTTTCATTATGATGGATTTATGTTTATAGAAGACCTTATTCTTGACTTAAATAACCCATCAAGAAGCACAATGCACAATGAGCCACTGACGATACACTCATATTTGGATTTTAACAGCATTGGGCTTGCACGGGAGCATGTTATTTCGTATGTCCGTTCATTGCCTCGAAACCCTTTTGCGACAATTAATCGTGTGTTTATTACCTCTGACAACTTGGCGGACATAATCAATGGTTCACCGTATGTACTCGTTATTGAAATAGATGAACCAAGGCGTTTATCGAGCCAGGGACTGCAATCAGATATACAGGCAACTGACATCTATTACGTAACAGTAGTTGAGGTGCTAAAGGGGAATATGCGAGTTGGAGATGAATTACGAGTTGTCTTTTTTGCCGATACTGTTAACTCAGGAGAAACGCACATTGTTTCAATTACGCCAACCAGTCCAAATAGCACTAATCCTTTTTTCTATGATTTTACCTCCCGCCACAGCCTCCACTGCCTAGACCAACGGGATGAAATAATGGCCATAATCAGAGGCCCAGGACGCTCTTCAACCAGCTCCTCAGCCACACCCACGCCCACACCATCCCCCACGCCCGTAGCTGGCCCTTCAAGATTTAGTGCGTCACCATACGACCCAGATGCAGTTGCCGATATCGTGCTGATAAACATTGATATCGACCTGTCGGAGGATTTTGTATCTGCAATGATTGAGATTGATGAGCTCAACGCCATGTTCCTGCTGGAAGAGATGCACAGCATAACAGTAGCCGCCGACGAGATTCGTACAATTATCAGTGTGTATGTAGGCGACCTAGACCTAAGCGATATACAACTGCTGATGTTTAGGGGCTTTGCAATTGACCCGGATACCGGGGATTACACTATTATCCCTGGCAGGTTTTCAGCAGACCGCAACTATTTCTATTTTGAGCTTGCAGGCTCAGGGATTATCGGCGCATTTGTTTACGAATTACCGACACCCCTGTTGCGCCTAACCATCAACCAATACCGCTACTATTATCGCGGTGCCCCACAAACAAGCGACGCAGCCCCCTTTATCACTGGGAACCGCACCATGGTACCCATACGCTTGGTATCAGAAGCCCTAGGCGCAACCCCCCGCTGGGACAGGTCAAGCCGCACGGCGTATATCTACTACAATGATACGGTGCTTCGCTTGCCTGTAGGTGAGCCGCTGCCCGATGAGATGGGTACACCCATATTGCGCAATAATCGTGTACTAGTGCCTCTCCGCTTTGTTATCGAAAACTTTGATGCCTTTACTTTCTGGGATAGGGAGTTGAGGGAAGTTACGGTTTACGTTTTGGGTTAGGTGATATGTACTACACTGGATAATCATAAAAAAAGAGGTAGCAGCACGTGTTTTGTGCTGTTACCCCTTTCTTCCTCTAAAAATACTGATAATAATCCGTCTTAATCATCCCATTAAATAGCTTGCGTTTGGCGCGGGCTTTTTTCTTATATGCGGTTTCGAAGAACTCGTCGGGGGTTAGTACGTATACGCTCCACCCAGTGGGGTTAAAAAGGCGGCCTAAGTCTCTGTATAGGCGTTCTACCTCCTTGATTTGGCCAAGCCTTTCCCCGTAGGGCGGATTGATTATAGCTACACCTTTTTCCGCCGGGAGTATGATTTCGTTTGCGGGGCGTACTTCGAATCGTATGCAGTCATCCACTCCCGCCAGTTCTGCATTGGCCTTTGCCAACTCTACCACCTCAGGGTCGATATCTGAGGCATAAATTTCGGGCTGCGTATCCACCCTTATAGCGGCATATGCTTCTTGGCGAGCTTCTTTCCAATATTTCTTTGGCACAGTAGGCCAAGCTTCGCTTGCGAAGGTTCTTGCAATGCCCGGGGCAATATTTCTTGCCCGCATTGCAGCCTCTATTGGCAAAGTTCCTGAACCGCAGCATGGGTCAAGGAAAACCTGGTTGGCCCTGTAACGGGCAATGTCGATGAGAGCTGCCGCCATGGTTTCCTTCATGGGAGCTTCTCCTGCCTGAGCCCGGTATCCCCGTTTGTGTAGGCCCTGACCTACCCCGGTGGTATCCAAAGTCAGTATTGCGATATCTTTATGCAAGGAGACACGAATGGTGTACTCGGCACCGGTTTCCTTAAACCAACTAACCTTGTATTTTTGCTTTAATTTTTCCACAACGGCTTTTTTGGTAATTGCCTGTACATCCGGGGTAGAAAACAGCCCAGACTGTACAGATTTCCCCATTACGGTAAACTTACCATCTACAGGAATCCAGTCTTCCCAAGGCAGTGCTTTGACCGCCTCGAACAGGCCGTCGAAGGTAGTTGCGGGGAATTCTCCCAGCTTTATCAGCAATCTATCGGCACTTCTCAGCCATAAGTTAGCCTTTACAATTGCTTCCGGGATGCCTTCACCTGGGGAGAATTCCACCCGATTATCCAGGCATTTTACGTCCTTGAACCCTAAGTTGGCCACTTCCCATTTAACAATGGATTCCAAGCCGAAAGCAGCTGTTGCTATTAAGCTTACCATATATACGCCTCATCTCCGGTGACCCATATCCGGTGAAGACCCCAGTCTTCATTTGTACCGGAAACATCATGACCCATTACCCGATTATTGACAGCGGTAAGATTTATCCGCCAATTGGCGGGGAAGGCCGGGGCGTATTCATAAAAAAGCCGCTGCCATTCATGGAAATGATTCCGTAACCAATCCAAGTCCCAGGCCTGGGGTGAATTAAAGCCATCCAGTACCTGCTGGAATTCATCGTTCATAAATCGAGGGATATTGAACAAGGCGTGGCCCCAAAATGAATTTGGGTTGGGGTCCAGTCCCGCTCCCCAGAAAAGTACCGCAACATCAAAGTCTCGTTCTCCTGTGCCATGGATAAGCTCCTGCTGCATTTCAAAGAAATCCTGTCTTTCTATATATACTTGCAAGCCTACAGCCTTCCAAGAATCTGCATAGTGCTCCGATATAAAATGCAAATCATGGGTATTGTTGGTAACCAAATGGATGATAAACTCATTGCCTTCTGGGTCTGTCCGCCATCCGTCTGGGCCCACCAAAAAACCTGCTTCGTCCAGATAGGCCTTTGCTCGAACCGGGTCATAATCAAAACCAATGAAATCTGGGATATGAAACTCCCTGTGAAGGGGAGGTAATATAGATGTGGCCGGCACCCTTAGTCCGGAATACAGCTCAGAGGTAATCACAGATTCATTAATGGCAAAAGCCATAGCCCGGCGCAAACGAGGGTCGCCCATCCGTGGATTCTCAAAAGGCACAACCCGGCTAGTTTCTTCGTCAAAATAACCTAGGTTAAAGTTTATGGTACCAAAGAAATTATCCACCATCCCCAGATAGTGAAAATTGTCCGGCTCAGGCATTACGGTATAGCCCCATGTTCCCATGGTTGAGATATCAAGAAGCCCTTCCTGCATAAAATCCAGTATAAGGGACCAAGGGAGAACCAATACCTCTACAGAGTCCAAGTATGGCCTGCCCCGCCAATAATTTTCATTGGCTACAAGGTATAAACCATCCCAAGGAGCATCCCTTTCCACTATAAAAGGCCCCCACCCTATTGGGCGTGTCGTGGAATGATAATGCCAGGGCTGCTCATGAAGAGGCACATCTTGGAAGATATGCCTGGGGTATGGCGAGGAAAAAAATCCGAAGTGCAGTATCGACGGAGGGAAGTCAATAAAATAAATGGTAAGCTCACGCTCATCCTCGGACAGCACCAGGCCGGATATATAGTCAGCCTCGCCGCGGTGATACTCCCACGCACCCACAATGTTTTGCTGTGCGGTATTCCAGCGGACACCCCCTGCGTCAAGATAGTCAGGATGGGCAATCATTTCATGGGCAAAAACCAGGTCGCTCAGAGTTAGTGGATGCCCATCATGCCAGTACACATCAGCCCTCTGAACAAGATGCAAAGAGCGGCCCTCTAAACAGTAATCCCATGTGACAATACCAGATTGCCCCATTGTATGGTAAGCTGTCCGGCTAAACACGCTTGTGCTCCCACCAAACCACTGCATTAAGCTCATATCCAGTGATAAATTAGAAAAAATAGCATTGAGGGAACCGGAAGGGGGGGTATCCGAAGGAAGGCCCACATAGAGATGACCTCCATACTGGGGCGGTCTGCCTACCTCCGGTGACCTTGTCGGGAAACGCTCTTGTATTGATTCCAATGTCTCGTTTGGGTCACCGATGATAACATGGGGCTCCCATACATTAGTTGTCCACGGATTATGGTGATGGATAAATGACCAGACATGAACTGACCTGCTTTCCGGGTCCCACCATGGCATACCCTCCCCAGCAGCAAGCATCAACGCTCTCACCTCCTCAATGTTAGAGGGATGAGGGGGATTTCCTCCCCAAATAAATGCCTCCATAATGGCCCGCAAAGGTAGCATCAATTCCCCGCCTACTATTTGATGTGGGATATCTGGGTAGATAGGGAAATTATCGACTACCATAAATTGTTCCCCCACAAAGATGATGAGATTGGTCCAATCGTGATATATCCAAATAGCAAACTCATTATCATACAGCCACCCAGTATCAAGTCCCATCATTTCAAACAGTTCTATGGCGGCATCATCGTCATAAAAAAGCAAATTGATACTGTACCCCATCATCTCGAGCAGCTCCAAGGGTACAAGCACACGTCCATTTATCAGTACCGGTTCCTGACCTGTGAACTCTACCCGTTGATTATTCAGGTATATGGGGACCGTGTTATTTGGCTGTGAAGCACCAAGCTCTACCATTGGAGCTGAAATAGTCAATGATAGTAAAATCGACGCAATAAAAATACCTGTCAGCTTTTTTTTCATGTGTACCTCCTCATTTTTAGTTGTTCCTCCAAAAGGGCTGTCTCGTTAAGATGTAATTAAAAGCCCGTCACCCTGGGCTTGACCCGGGGTCCCCCTGTCTTTCGACAATGGTTATGGGGTCCCGGATTAAATCCGGGATGACGAGCCTTGAGATTGCGGCATTATAAATGTGACAGCCCTTTTTATTTTTATTCAACAATCAGCACACGCCCCATTCTTTCCCAATCCCCTCCAAACTGGAAGGATGGTTGAGGGGTTGGGTCTCCCGCCACTGCCCAAGCTTCATGAACATTCCAATATGGCAGGAAAAGAAAATCAACCTGCTCATACTCTATTCCCAGATTATCGGTTATACGTAGCCTGGTTATTACGTTTTGGGAATCAGGACTTATATCCCCACCTGCTGTCACTGTAAAGGCCAGACCCTCGGACTCCAATCTGGAAACCTCATGCCAGTAGGATATCAAATCCCAGGTTTTTATTACTTCGTCCTCTGTCTCTAAGGTAAGTACAAGCTCCTGCACCTCAAGAGCCGGGTCGCCTTGCGTATTATTGGTAAATTGGGGCCAAAGAGTGACCCTGGTTGGCTGATTGGTCCCGCTGGATGTTCCTTGGTTGGTAAAGAACGCAAAGCGCCCACTAAGCATATCCTGCAAATCAATATGCCCTATCCCCTCTGTGATTACTGTTGAACCATGGGTGGCAAATGTCAATGCGAAATTATCACGGAGTGGGAGATTCATAACAGTGGAAAACCGCCCATCCTGGGAGGCCGACGCCTCCTCACTAATAATCTGACCATCCGAGCCTCTGGCGGAAATGATTATCATGTCTCCGGGGGTAAACTCCCGCAGATTAAAGGATACTAGCACCTCGGCAGTAGCGGTATCAGCATCATAGCTTTGAACCTGTAATTGATGGTCAAAGCTCAACATTGTGGACTGGGTGATGTCATCGGCAAGGGCATCAATACGGTTAGACAAATCCCAAATATGAGTCTGAATCATACGCACATCATGTATTGCGTTGAAGAAATTATTGTTCATATTGCTAATATTTGCCTCTAAATGAGATAGCCGCCGGTTGATACGAAACACAATAATTAGAAGCACAATAATGGCAATCGTCAGCAAGGTGATTAAAGTTTTGGGTTTACTATTGTTCTCGTCCATGTATTGCCTCCTGTCGTTTTGTCACTTTTGGTAAAGCCGCTCCCTTTGTCCCATGACGGGAGCACTATCGGAAGAGGTCAATTACACCAAGTCTCTTTCTCGATAGAAAAATATACCCAAGGCGGTTAATACAACTGCCGCTGCCACCAATCCCATCATCGTTAAAACACGTACTTCATCCAAAGGCACCATGGGCACAAATCCAATGGGGGAAATCCGCATAGCCCATGATGGCAAGCTTAATAAATCCCCAAAGAACCCTACAATAAAAGCATACCCAAAATACCCCCAGCAAATCGCTATGAGCTTAGGCGCAACACCAATAATAAAGAAACAAAGCCCAAGGATTACCCAAAGTGCCGGAACATAAACCATAATGGCCCAAAGCATTGTCCCAAAGGCAATAGGCTCCGCCATGGTAAAAGCCCCTACCAACCACAACCCAAAGGCCGTAGCAAAGGGCATAACCAAGCTAGCCCCAAACCCCACCGCAACATATGACAGCATATATTTTGTACGTGAAACAGCAGTGCCCAATACATATTCAGCCCTATGCCCCCGCTCCTCGGAATATTGCTTTAGGCATAAGCTTATCACCGGAGCGATACAAACTATCGCAAGCAACACATTAAGGAGCATTACAAAGAGCTGAGTGATAGTAAAATCCGGTGAAGCCGGCATCATTGCCACAAAAATTTCGTTATCTGCGGCAAAGCTTTCTGCCTCCCCCATTAAGCTGCCAAGGGCCGCGCCCAAGGCAAGCATCCCCACTGCCCATGCAGTAAAGGCACTGCGAGCCAAACGCCATGTAAATCCTAAAGGGGAGAGCATAGAGGGCGATGCCTCTGCCGGGCCCTGTCTTTGTGGGATATATCCCTGATCCATATCCCGTCGGGAATCCAGTACATATGCCAGAACGCAGATACCCAAGCTCAGCCCTATTATAATCAAAACCGGCCACCAATAATTCCCCACAAAAACCTGTGCCCGCATAAGAAGCCCAAAGGGTGAAGCCATGGCAAGAGCTTCACTGGTTGGATCACCTACGGCTCTAATCATAAACGCAATGATAAGAAAGCCAAATGCATATCCGGTGGTCCCCCGAGATGACGGGAACAGCTGTGCAAAAAGCGCGGTAAGAACCCCAAAAAAATACCCGATAACCCCAAGGCTAACGCCATATGCAAAAGCCCCAGCAAAGTCTATACCCGTTATTCCAATGGCTCCAAGTAACAGACCATGACCAAAAGCCACTACTGAATTTGCCAAAAACGCCGTAATTATTGCGGCATTAAGTCCGGCAATCCGTCCTATGGGCAAGGACCGTATGACTTCGTATCGGCCCTTTTCCTCATCGCTGCGGGTAAGGCGGTTTATCATAAAAATATTCATGATTGCAATGGCAACCATAGTAAAAAGGTGCATCTCCGCGGCAAACATTGGCCCTGGCTGGAGAACGCCTCCCACGCTGTATATCGGCCCCTGGAGGGCTACTTGAGCAGGATTAGTCCGCAAAATCAGCAGAGCCTGCAATTCTTCAAAGGTCATCTGGTTCTCGAAAACCAGAGCAACCGCCCAGGCCAGCACCAACAATACGACCAGCCATATCCCAAAAACAACCCGCTCCCGCCGTATGAAAAAAGCGGAAAGCTTCATCGTACCGCTAAAGTTCTTCCCCATGTATGCCTCCTACCCCTCAAATACCAAAACCGCATCATCCCAGTCTGTGAGCTGGTTCCAGCCTCTATCCCAGCTCCATACCTCTCCCCCGTTTGTAATGGCAAAAAATGATGACCAATGAATAAAGAAGGCCGCTACATCACCCATAATAATCTCCTGTGTCCCGCCCTCTCTAAACACCCATAGATTACCGTCGGTTTGAAGTATAAATAAATCCCCCTGTGCATCCATAGAAACAAATGCAACATCTCTATGCTGTGTGATTGGGGTTGAGCCATATCTCCCTCCCCAAACCCGCAAGCTATCATCTTCATCAATAGCAAAAACAGTACCCCCTACCACAAAAACTTCCCCAGGGGCATCCATAACACGTACCGGTAATAGCTGACTTATTTGTATCCGATTCCCAAACTGACCAGAGGCATTTAATCCCCAAGCCCATAGCCCCCCGTCTACCCGGATAGCAAAAGTCGTAAGGCCACCAGGGATAACAGATTCTACCCCATCCATAATATGCACAGGGGTGTTGCGAGCTATCCTGGTACCGTCTCCAAGCTGGCCATGGCTATTATCACCCCAGGCCCATAGATTACCGTTTGTTTGGATAGCGAAAGCACTGCCCCCGTCTATGTGAAAGGCCGCAACATTCTCCAAGATTTGTGTCGGTCCAGATTCATCATCCTCCCACAGCATATGCCATGTAGACCCGCCTGCCACTGTCTCAAGGGAGCCGTCACCCAATACACCCATAGGGTTTAATCCCCAAGACCATAGACTATAATCTTCTTTTATAACAAAGAAAACCCGGTTATGCATATGGAATGACCGCACCCCCTCCATAAATCCCACGGGAGTAGAAGAAAACCGCGGCCACGTCCACAGCACACCATCAGTACCAAGGGCAAAGTAATCCTCAAAATCCGAATATAATGACGAAATCCTACCTATCATCCTCACTGGCGTTGGCCCATGGTCATGGCCCCAGGCCCAAAGGCCGTCATCAGCTCCAATGGCATATGTGTTTCGCCCATCAGAACTCACATAGACCACATTATCCATAACAAAGCCTAGAGGAGAAGGGCCCCATTCAAACTCCGGGGGAATACTATGCCCAAGCTGACCATCCCAATTTGCACCCCAAGACCATAGTTGATTGCTGTCATCCACATAAAACGTAGAATCTCCGCTTGTAAAGATAAAAGGAACCGATGGGGCTGGGATATCTGTAGCTACCACAGTTGTATAACCCAGAGACTGTGGCTCAAAACCTATAAAATATGAAAATGCGTAACTGATATTTACCGGTCTTGAACGATGAGTAAAGGTTCCGTCACCAACCTGCCCCTCCCAGTTACTGCCCCAAGCCCAAAGCTGGCCGTCTGTTTGGATGGCATATGATACAGATTGTGAAACATAAAGTTCATCAACAGAATCAAGGATATGCACAAACTCCGACCCATAATGAGAAGCCCAGTCCCAGATATTTTCCCAAAGCCATAGGTCACCGTTTGTATCCATGACATAGCTCCTGTTCCCTATTTGATAAAACCGAGCTACATTGCTTTTCACATGGGAAGGGACGGAAATAAATCTATCCATATTGCTCCAAGCCAACAGGTTACCTTCGACACAGATTGCATAATTAACAGCCCAATCGGAGTATATAGCTGTAATCTCGTATGCTACCGGTGTGGGATACAACCGATCAAAGAAGGTACCGTCCCCCAACTGGCCGTTGGTGTTTGCTCCCCATGCCCATAGCTGTCCGTCTGTCGTAATGGCAAAGGTACTGTCACCCCATGTGGATTGTACATGGGTAACATTGTCCATAATATGCACAGGCTCATGGCGGAAATCCCTGGTGCCATCCCCCAACCTGCCAGAGGTATTGCGGCCCATTGCCCATAAACTTCCGTCATTAAGCAAAATAAACTCTGCTCCGTTATGCCTATAAACCGTGGCAACATTGTCAATGATGTGTTGTATCGTATGGGGGGAAGTGCCCAACGAAAGCCTTGCACTCCATAGGCTACCATCAGTTTGCAATAAAAATATATTCCCACCATGATTGATATCCCCATGAAGATGAGGGATATATATAGCCGCAACCTCATCCATCAAATGTGAGGATTCATCCCTTCTGATTGTCCATGCGCGTCCATTGCACTGGAGCGCAATGGTAAACTGCTCCGTATGGTGTATATCAATAACAGAGCTCATGATATATGCTGCATCCTCTGCATCAGGCACCTGACGTATACCCCAGGATGTACTCATACGCCTGTCTTCGTTAAGTGCCCACAGACTACCATCTGTGCGGATAACAAAATCTCTATTCGCATCCGGAGAGATAGCGTGTACATCATCCATCAGCCACTGAGGGGTAACGGGCCTTACATGATGAGGCCAAGCAACAACCTGAGTCAAATCCGATACAAAACCCCAACCCCATAAACTATTGTCTTCACGGATTGCATAACGCCCATCTGGGGAAATATAAATAACAGAGTCCAAAATCTTTACCGGTGCCGAACGAGGCATCAAAGTCCCGTCCCCCATCCCGCCTTCATGGCTATTACCCCATGCCCATAATGTACCATCGGTTTCCAATAGAAAGGTCACGTTACTATGGTCAGTCATATGAAAGGCCGCAAGTTGAACAGTATCCTGACTGCGCCTAAGTGGAGTCAGATACTGCAGTAAACCAGGATTTTCGGGAGGGCAATTGCATACAAAGGGCCCCGCTGGGGAGACAATGGGCTCCCTACGAGGTGGATATTCGAAATCTTCTTCGATTTCAATCGGGGTCGGCTCAGGCGTTTCCTCGGCTTGTTCATATTCAGGGGGGTCACTTTCCCGGCCTCTTAAGAGAAACCCAATGCCAACCACCAAAATCAGTAAGAATATCACTGCCTTTGCGATTAAGGATTTATTCTGGCGTAGCATGGCAATCCCCCCAATTATGTATAGGTATAGCGATTTCAATTGAGAACGACGGTTTGTATCGTTCTCAATTGAAACGCTTTCCGAAGCCATAGCAATTTTAATCCCGCATTTTGGATTGAAATTGCTATAGTGCCTTCCCCGCCGGCGGCGTGGGGAGGCATTAATCAGTAAAGTTGATTATAGCAATGTATAAATTGCAAAACAGCTTTGTTTTGCTACAATATAGGCAAGTGACGCACTCGTCAAGAAGCAACACAGCATTCGTCACCCCGGACTTGTCCCAGGGTCCCCCCAGCATTGCGACAAGTATTAGGGGATCCCGGCTCGAGGCCGGGATGACGAAGCTGATGTTTAGGAGGCAGATATGAACACAAAAGCCCTAGCAACCCTAGAATATCCAAAAATAATAGAAATGCTAACATCCCGGGCCATCTCCCCAATGGGCAAGGCTCGCGCCTCTGCCCTTACCCCCATGACTGACCTTGTGGAAATAAAACGAGCCCAGGATGAAACCACCGCTGCAACAGGCTATATCCTCCGAAAAGGCAGTCTCCCTCTGGGGGGCATCAAAGATATCCGCGCTCATATAACCCGCGCACTCTCAGGAGGAATGCTCTATATAGAGGACCTGCTGGGTGTAGGGGATTTTTTATATGTATGCGGTAAAGCCATGACCTATGGACGAGGAGAAAAAAACGCCGAGGACACCCCCCTGACTCCATACTTTGATGGAATTCTCACCGCCCCGGAACTGGAAGCTGAACTTGCCCGCTGCATCAAGGGTACAGAGCTCTCCGATAATGCTTCACCAAAGCTCCGTGATATCCGCCGCAATATTCATCAAGCCCATTCAAAAGTCCGAGACCAGCTCCAAGGCATAATCCGTAGCGGGGCCTACAAAGATATGCTCCAGGATTCCATAGTCACCCTACGTGGCGACAGGTTTTGCGTGCCGGTCCGCGCCAATCAACGGGGCAATTTCCCTGGTATGGTTCATGACCAATCCTCCACCGGAGCCACGGTTTTTATGGAGCCCCTTGCGGTAATTGAGACAAACAATAAAATCCGGGAACTCCACTTCGAAGAAAAACGAGAAGAGGAACGGATTCTTCTTAAACTCAGCGGCATGGTAGCCGACGAGGCGGATATCCTAAACGCCAGCATAGACAATCTGACCTACCTGGATTTTGTATTTGCCAAAGGGGAGCTGTCTCTAGCCCAAGAGGCCTACCCGCCGGAGTTTAACCAGCGAGGATATGTAAATATTAGAAAGGGCCGCCACCCCCTTCTCAAGCCTGACACTGTTGTACCAACAGATATATGGCTGGGAGGCGAGTTCTCCATGCTCCTCATAACCGGCCCCAATACAGGAGGCAAAACTGTAACCTTAAAGACTATCGGCCTTCTCACCTGTATGGGGCAATCCGGCCTTCATATACCTACGGGGGAAGGCTCGGAGCTTGCCATTTTCGATGAGGTTTTTGCGGATATAGGGGATGAGCAAAGTATCGAGCAGAGTCTTTCGACTTTCTCGTCTCATATGAGTAATATCGTAGGGATATTGGGCCAGATTGAGGGACAATCCTTGGTGCTACTGGACGAATTGGGAGCAGGCACCGACCCTACAGAGGGGGCTGCCCTGGCGATAGCAATTCTACAACATCTCCAGGCAAGAGGCACCCGTACGGTAATCACCACCCACTACTCAGAGCTCAAGCTCTATGCCCTTTCCACCCCCGGTGCGGAAAACGCCAGTTGTGAATTCGATGTAGAAACCCTACGACCTACCTATCGCCTGCTGATAGGCGTACCTGGGAAAAGTAATGCCTTTGCCATTGCCTCCCGTCTAGGCCTCCCGGACAGCATAATCAGTCAGGCCAAAGACGTACTAAGCTCCGAAGAAGTCCGCTTCGAGGATGTAATAACAGACCTAGAAGCCGGCAAAAAACTGGTAGCCATCGAGCAAGAGCGGGCAGCAGTCTACAGGAGAGAAGCCGAAGCCCTTCGCCAAGACCTGGAAAAGACCCAAGAAAAATTACAGGCCCAAAAAGATAAAATCCTGGCCAAAGCCAGGGAAGACGCTATGTACACCGTACGTGAGGCCAAGCGAGAAGCCGAAGCTTTGCTCAAATCCATGCACCAAACCAAGGAGGTAGAAGAAGCCCGCCGCCAAATGAAAGAAAAACTAGGAGAAATGGAAGCGGAACTTAGCCCGGCAATAGAGACACCCACCCGCAAGCCCCCTGAAAACCTACGCCGAGGGGACCGTGTCTTCATCCACTCTCTAAACCAAACCGGCACAGTATCCACCCCACCCAACGAAAAAGGCGAGGTCCATATCCAAGCCGGCATAATGAAAATCAAAGTCCAAATAACTGACCTAAGCATAGCGGAAGAAGAAGCAAAGGATAAGTTCAACCTGCCAAGCCAACGAGGGGACAGGGCAACCAAGGCCATGCATATAAAATCCGAGGTAGACCTGCGAGGGATGCTCCCGGAGGAAGCCACAGGTGTTGCAACCAAGTATCTAGACGATGCTTTCCTGGGCGGACTCTCCATGTGTACCCTTATCCACGGTAAAGGCACTGGGGCAGTGCGCAATGCAATTCACAATATATTAAAACGGCACCCCCATGTTAAGGAGTACCGTTTAGGTAGGTATGGTGAAGGTGAAACCGGGGTTACCGTTGTTACACTAAAATAACTTAGGGAACCCTATTAAAGCGCATTACAAAGCCCTCATCCATGGTTATTGTCAACACATCACCTGATACACTGTATGCTGTGTACATTCTTGAATGACCGGTATAATTCCAATATAGGTTACCACGTGACGTTGACCATCTAAATGACATACCGAATCCCCAGTCAACTGTATGTTCCCCCCTACCATCATCATTGAAGGTGGTCACAAAAGTAGCATCTTCTTGCAACTGCCATACACCCACAAGGTCATCATCCCTTGATGAGCAACCGCTCAACATCAGACCTCCGGCAATCAAAGCAATTACCGCAAAAAGTACAACAAATTTTTTCATTTACTTCCTCCTCTTTAATAATATATTTCAAAGACGGAGTATTATATTCCTCGTGGCAAAAGTGGGTCAATGGCGTTTTACGCACATTATTAATGCGTTGCATATCCAAATCCCATATCAAAAATACTCCACCAATTAATCGGTGAATCTCCTGCGATTTCCAATCTTAAAAAGTAAAACTCCTCCGACTCAAAAATAAAATGCCTTTCCGCCGCAGATGCTTGTATCGGGGCACTTTCCCATGTATTACCGTCCATTGATGTGTATATTACCAAATCCCTTGGAAAGTCATTGTTGCTTCGCCCTTGGTTTAGATAGACATAATTAAATCGAAGGACTTCACTAAACTCAAACATCAGATAATCTCCAGGCGATTGGGGCCTTTGTGTCGCCCATCTATTATTGAAATTACCATCACTTAGATAATGAAAATTCTCATTAACATTACTGCCAAACCCTATAATTTTATCCCATATGCTCGAATCCAAATCAACGGTAAAGGGCAGCACACGCTCATAAAGTGTCGCAATCCTCATCCCGTCAACCCTTATTACCTTTGCCTCCACAAAACCAGGAGGTACCCCACGCATACGCCATTCATAATACATACGTGAGCCCCTAAGATAAAAATCAGCTGTTTCGGTTCCTACAGTTACAACGCGGCTACGCTCCTCCTCTGTAAGCATATAGGTAAAACGATGCCCCCCTGCTAGTCTAACAATAGGCTCATCGCTGCTATTGACGGCATATCTAGCCAAATCCATTTTAGACACATACCAATAATCAAGAGTAAAATTTTCTTCAGCAAACTGTCTGCCTATTAAATTGAAATATACATATTGATACGGATGGTTAATAATCATCCATACCAGCAAATAAAGCATATACGCAGAAACAACGCCTATAAAGCTGTTTCTCGTAATTTTCCCCCCACGGTTATATAGCTTGAATAGCTTATAAAGCCCATAGGCAGCAACATACAAAAACGGAAGAAAAATAACGTAAGCGTGACGCCAGCCTTCATACATATTAATACGGAGCAAAATAAAGCCCAGCAATGTACATGCAAACATAGCAAAAAAGAATAAGTCATATAAATGAAGTCTATTTGCTTCCGGCAAAGATTGCAAATTTTCTCTAGGCAGACCCATTGCAGAAGAAAATTTACTGATTATATAGGTGGCTCCGTTTTTTGCCCCAACATAGGCTATTGCGAAAAATCCGGCAAAAAACAACAATATATACAATATCGGGACGGTGATACCCATCCAAACCGGGATGTAATGCCAGGGCACCTCTCTGGTAATCATCTCGCCCATGTAAAAATGGGTCCAATTCCAGGGCTGAAACCTTAGGAAGTGGAAAAATATATCTATTGTATTTTTAATGGGGTTTGCCCATGTAAACGGGGTAATTACCACAAAAGCAGCAAAGGTAATTAAAATTAAGTGGAAACTTTTTTTAAGATTATGCTTTATGGTACCTGGGGCAAAAGCACCTTGCAAAAATGCAAATCCGCAAGCCAGCAGCAAAATAGCAATACCAAGTATCCTGGTGTTGGTGGCGACAGCCAAGGTGATAGCTGCAGGGAAAATAAATTTCTCCTTACGGTCATCTTCCAGCCATCGCAATACAAAATACGAGGCTATTACACACCATGAGAAAAATAAAATATCCTTGATATTAAAAAATGACTCCCCAAAAAACCTGGGATAAAGAATAAAAAATAACGCGCCCACAACAGGTATAAAAGAATCCCCAAATCGCCTGCGCAATATCAAAAAGAAGAAAATAGCGGCAATAAAAAAGTTAATAAACGTAAATGCATGACGCATAAGAAATATCTCACGATATGACATCGTAAAACCACGCCAATGCTCAACAAATACCGTAAGCATTTGAAGCGCAACACCATAGTACCGGTCATGCCAATCCATAAGATAAGTCGTGCTTGACAAAACATTGCGGACCTCATCATTTTCCGAGGAAGCCATAAGCCTTTCCATTACATAGGTGTAATTTATCAGGCTGGTAGTACGCTCGATATCCTCATCTGTGCTTATACCGTAGTCCCTAAAAATCATCATGCCAATGATAAAGTATATAACAAACATCAATATCGCTATGTTTTTGCTTGTTAGATATTTTCTAATATGAGGCATGTTTTTATACTGTATTCTGGTTAACATTTTTTGTCCTTCTCATAAAACCGTATTTTGTTGCCTATGGTTATAATATACCACACACACCCGTATACAAAAAGGACTGAACCGGTAATCTGGTCAGTCCTTTAAGGGGTGATGGAACAGTCAACCTATCCCCTAGGTGAAACAACTTCCACAGTATATCCATATTGCCTTAACAGATAAACGATACTCCCATCACCAATAAAATGCCCAAGACCTGCTACAAAGAATACGTCTCGCCCCTCGGCCATTAGTTCCCGCGCCTTTGCCGTCATATCTATATCCCGTTGGATGAATAATGCGTTGTTAAACTCTTCCCATAGCTCATCAGGCATATCATCGTAGTCGGCATTTATAATCTCTAATAGTTCCTGTTTATTTCCCCGTTGCCATGCATCGTATAACAATGCAATCCCCTCGGCCATCAGCGGTATATCCATGGAATTTTCTATCATGAAAATATGCAGAGGCAGTGAGAAATCATTGAATATTTCTGTCTGCATTTCAAGGGATTCCATTTCGATAATGTCCATGCCCCGTGATTCTGCTACATGCAGAAAATACATATCAAGTCCGTACTCAGCCATAAGCCCCGATGCCTCAAGGGCAATACTGAGCAATGTTTGATACCACAAGAATGGCTTAAAGCCATCAAACATAGCTGGAGGCAATCCATGTTCTTCGAACATTTGAGAGATCGCCTGATGCAAATCCTCACCGATATCATCTACAATTGTTCGCCCATCCTGATACATCATACCTAACGTAAGGGCAATTTGCGCTTCAAAGTTGCGCTCAAATGCAAGTACGTCAGCCTCAATCGCCAAGTAACTACTGCGGTTAAAAGCATCCATGATATATGGGGGTAAAGGATATATACTGGCATCCCCAGCATGTATCGAACCGAATAAATACATAGTTTGCCCCGTGGGGGATGTAACAAGCCATAGTAGTGGAGTTATCTCACTAGGATTCTCTTGGGAATCCGCCACAATATCCTCGGGCTGCTCGGGTATATATTCCTCGACTTCTTCGAGTTGGTCGGATTCATGTTCCTCAATATCATAGGGGTAATCTTGTACATCTTCTCCTTGGCCTGACCGGCTACACCCAACCAAAAGAGCTAGTGTTATAACTAACATGATAGCCGATAAAACTATTTTGCTTTGTTTCATTTGTGATGGTCCTCTCTGATTAATATTGCAACAAGGTATATCTACTTTAGTATACCACGATGTTGTCAGAGCAAAAAGGACTGCTCCGGTTATCGTGTCAGTATTCGGTACCGCCGGTGACTTCGCTGCCTTGACTGTGGTATAATCACATGCAAAACAATGGAATACTTTTACAAACCGAGAGAGGGAGTGATTAGATGAGGTTTCCGAAATTGTTACAAAAAGGCGACACGATAGGGGTTTGTGCACCGTCCTCGGGGGTTGATGATGATATCGGTCACGCAAGAATGGACAACGCCCATGCTAAAATGCGGGAACTTGGATATGAAAGTATTGAAACACCATCTGTACGCAGGGACGATAAATTTGTCAGTGCCGACGCAAAAACCCGGGCTCTTGAATTTATGAGCCTGTATGAAAACCCATATGTAGCTGCGATTATGCCACCTTGGGGTGGTCAGTTTTTGATGGATATGTTGCCGCATTTGGATTTTTCCCGACTGACTGAGCTGCCGCCCAAATGGATTTGCGGATACTCAGACATTACAGGGCTTACATTTCCCCTAACCTTGTGTTGTGACATTGCCACTATACACGGTTCACAGTTTATAGATATGGGACTCCCTATCGTTGACAAATATGATTTAACAGCATTCGAGGCGATGTCAAACAAGGAACTTATCCAAAAAGGTTCAGGCTCTTATGTCTTTTATGATGATGGACTGAAAACAGAACAGACCATATGGAAATCCTTGGATGGCGAGGAAAAACACGCCTTTCAAGGGCGTATAATTGGCGGTTGTATGGATGTGTTGTGCGATCTGATTGGCACTAAGTTTGCCCCTGTGCCGGATTTTTTGGAGAAATACAAAAACGATGGTTTTATCTGGACGCTGGAAAGCAATGAATTGTGGTCAGGGAAAATTTACCGCACCCTTTGGCAAATGCGGGAATGCGGCTGGTTCAAGCATTGCAACGGCATTCTATTTGGGCGGCCCGGTAACTATTCCGACGCAGATGATTTTCCAGATGATTTTGACTTGCATGATGCCCTAAACATCGGACTTACATGTTTGGACATTCCTGTAATTTACGATGCCGACATAGGTCATACCGCTCCACGGATTCAAATTATTAACGGAGCATACGGCAAGGTGGAATATCATAACGGCAAAGCAGTGGTGACACAGCGGTTGGGAAGCTAGCTGTGTTGTATACATCAGTGGTGTTTTGTTCCACTTTCTCGGGCTTCCTCGAGCCATAATTTCTTAGCAATCGCGAGTTCGCTTAAAGTCACCTCGGGGGTTTCACCAAATGCACTACAAAACCTCAAGTCAGGTATATCTGCAATATATCCCCCATCATCCTCACTATAGAAAATATTAATATTGTATTTATGCATTTTCATCCTCCACGCCTATATATTTCATGGCTACCTTCACCTCTTGTGCAAACAAAGCCATAGGCAACAATCAATGTTACAAAATCGCTGTATCGTACATTTATACTGCTGTTTTGAAGTTTCGCTAGAGGTTTTTGTATTCATTAGGGTTCACCTCTTGCGACTAAAAACGGGTTCATAAGATGTTTTCTGTAAAAGGTGGAAATAACGCTACTAATGCTTATGCTGTTTGATGCGGTCTGATATAGAATCTACAGTAGCTTCTTTGACATATAATAACGGTTGTGGCACTCTGGACAATCCTCTAAAACACCAAACACTGTATATCCAAGCTTTTCGTACAGCTCTTTTGCCTGAAAGTCAAAGGTGTCTAAATGAGAAATTCGGCAACCCATTTCTCTTGCTTCATTTTCTGCATAATTAACTAAAGCTTTTGCATAGCCTTTATTTCTATGCTCATCTTTGACCCATAAAACATCAATGCTCAAGATGTTCCAGCAATAAACTTCGGCCAAAATACCTCCGACAACTTCGTCACCGTCTTTTATGCATTTATTTATATATTTTGTTAGTGGGTCCTGCTTAAACGGCACTTTTGAATTATTGAAACGAACTAAGCCGGAAGTAATGTAATTTTGTTCTTCTTTTGTTGCGTCATAAATTTTAATTGTGTCCATGTTATGTTTTCCTCTCTTTTATGGGATTACCAACCATACACTTCTTTGAAAGCGTTTGTAACTTCGGAAGGGATATTACCACCAATATTTGAGTTTATCATTACAACGATTCCTGAGCCATCATCAGGGCAAAAACACATGTTTGAGATGAATCCGTCATTGTAGCCGCTATGCCCAAAAGTGAGCCCTTTTTTGCTTTCACCTATGCTAAATCCTATCCCATGTTGTGAATTTTCATAGGCTTTTGTTGTCATTAATTTGGTCGTATCTTTTTTTAGATATACGCTTTCATTTTTTAATGCTTTCATTATCTCGATGCCAAGCCGCGCAAGGTCTGATGGGGTAGTCCATAGCCCTGCCGCCGATAATTCCGGCATTATGTCATATCCGCCGGGCAATTCCAGCC
>Ga0123355_10000607_pt1 | contig 48372 bp, 45 predicted proteins | sample TergutEmb28metaG_3_FD_89872 | JGI IMG/M metagenome (GOLD analysis project Ga0123355, IMG submission 89872) | Embiratermes neotenicus P1 segment gut microbial communities from Petit-Saut dam, French Guiana - Emb289 P1 | ecosystem: Host-associated > Arthropoda: Insects > Digestive system > Gut ...
CTACCGTGTGGACGACTCCCGCTCCAAAAAAACAGGCGGTACGGGTCTGGGGCTATCAATCGTGAAGCATATTGCGGAACACCACAACGGCAGGATTGTTTTGGAAAGCACCGAGGGTGTGGGGACGATGGTTGTTTGTTATATTGATGGATTGTTTAAAGGATAGCGACAGGTATCAATTACCATAAAAAATGGTCTAGTATAACAGATCAATAATAAAGTCGCCAACATTTAATATGAACTTCCTCAGTGTGAATCTACAATATAATACTTGTATGTGCGTAATGTTTGTGGTTGTGTTGGAGTAAAGACTTAACTATTTGTTGAATAAAACCTAAATCCTATTCGCCAAGTTTTTAGAGCTTCAGTTTTATCTTTACTCGTCTATAGGCTTAAAATCAGATAACGATTTTGCAGTAAATAAGGAGTTAATGTCATATATATCAGAAGTTATATCTGATATATCGCCTAATGTTGGAAAACTCGACGGGTACTCTCCATCATTAAAGTCGGCTATGTGATTGTCAGTTACTAGAACCCTAAATTCGTTTTGGTAGCTCTGATGCTTTGGCTTGTCAAATACATTTCTGTCAAGCCACTTGTCACCGTACACTACCTTATTCATATGAATTGTGTAACGCAGAGTATCGGAATAAAAATTTCGCAGTCGGCAAAATAATTTCTGAACATCATAAATTACAATGAAACTATCGTAGTCAAACATTTTATTTTCATTACTAACTGGCGTAATCAATTGACCATTTTTTAGGCTTAGAGTGTATAAAGACAAAATTCGATCTTTATGTGCATTTGTATACCATAAACGTTCAGTTATCGTTATATTATCTGATAAAATATTTGGACGAAGCGCTTGTATAAGAGGTTTAATAATAGCTGTTGGTGTGTCAGGGGAACAGTTTGTAACAACTTCACTTGCTACACCCTCTAGTTCATCTCCAATTGCCTTGTTTTCGACATCTTGGTACGTTAATGGGCATGTGAATCTTATGTTACCTTTCCTAAACTCTTGTAGCCACTTCTTAGCACTAAATCTTAAATATACATTATCCATAATGACTCACTCTTCAATTTTAAAATTCATGATATTATCAATTGCCATCTATCATATTATAATTTTTTGATTCTATTTTAGCATCACAATTACAAATATGCAATCCATAAATGCAAATCCTCATCAAAATGCAATCAGCGCAAAAAACGAGGTTTCTATTTTTATCTGCTAAGATAAAAATACGGCCGGCCAAATGTCATTAAATGAGTGGTATTTATGCCACAATATGCAATACTGCGCTTTGCAAAATAAAAAGCGATCCCTGTCCTTAGTAGACATGGAAGTCATGCCGCTGATGCAAGAAGGCGAGCCCAAAAAGCGAATTAAAATCAATGGGGTTGCATTACTGTTGTAGAATATAGATTCAAATGCACGTATCCTTTTCCTTGAGATTAAGAATATTACGAGAGCGAACAGGGGCAAAAAGAATATGAAGAATGGAAAGCTAGGCAAGAGGATAAGGCCAAATAAGCCAACATAAAATGGCATTCAGGTAAAATTACCTGAATGCCATTTTTTTATTTAAACCATACTGTTACGGCGAAACCACCACGGAAATAATAGTGGTTCGTCTTTAGTTCACTTAGTGGAGATGAGGGGAATCGAACCCCTGTCCGAAAACATATTAGCATGAACGTCTACCATCATAGTTGGTTATTTAATTTCTCCCCCGGCAGCGCGAACCAACACGCTTTGCCGGGGGATACCCTTAAGTTCTTACGCTCGCTATAAGGTTATTTGCGGCGCAGTTCCCCACATAATCGACGCCGGGAGCCTGGCCTGCGGGAGAGCCAGGGCCGACGAGCCGCTTAAGCGGCTAAAGCTAAATTAGGTTTGTTGTTTATTTTTTGTTGGCATTTTAACGAATTTACCGCTTCGGATGGCAGCTCATACAAACATCGTTCCCGTCGAAACCATTGCATCCCCTTGATTTTCTATTCATTATATCATATCAAATTGATTTACGCAATAGATTATTTTATGTAAAGTTGGCAATGGATTTCAAATAAAAACTCTTTACAACCACCGCAACAAATGGTATAATCCCCTCTATAGGTAGGAGTGGGTGATTTTTGGAACAACTTTTGATCCGGGGGCAAAACAGGCTCTCCGGAAACATTGACATAAATGGCGCGAAAAATGCCGCTTTGGCTGTTTTGCCGGCGGTTCTTTGTGCGGGTGAGGCTTGTATTATAGACAACCTGCCCGCGATAGACGATATACATTGCTACATAGACGTTTTGACGCGTCTTGGGTGCCGTGCGGAGCTTGTTGACACGCACGCCCTGCGCGTGGATCCGACTGGCGTTGGCTATACGGTTGCGGATTTTGACAGCGCGAAAAAGATTCGCGCTTCTTACTATGTCCTTGGCGCGATGCTCGGCAAGTTTGGTAAGGCGGCCGTAGCGCTGCCCGGCGGGTGCAACTTCGGCTCCCGCCCGATAGATTTTCATATAAAGGGCTTTGAGGCTCTAGGCGCAAAAGTTGTGATAGAGCACGGTATTGTATATTGCCAAGCGGACGAACTGGTCGGCGCGCCTATTTATTTGGACTTTGCCAGTGTTGGCGCAACCATAAACATTTTGCTTGCGGCCATAAACGCCAGAGGGCAAACGGTTATAGAAAATGCCGCGAAGGAGCCGCACGTCGTTGATGTGGCTAACTTCCTCAACTTCATCGGCGCGGACATTCGCGGCGCGGGTACCAATGTTATCCGCATAAACGGTCTTGACAACGGCAAGATTAAAATGAGGGGCGGGGAGTACACGATAATCCCCGACATGATAGAGGCCGGCACGTTTATGATAGCGGCGGCCATCACGGGCGGTGACGTTTGCGTGAAGAATATCATTCCAAAGCATATGCACTCTGTAAGCGCAAAGCTGCGTGAGATGAACTGCGTTGTTGAGGAGGATGAGGACAGCATACGCGTGCGCGCGTCGGAGCTTTTGTCACCCGTAAATGTGGAGACGCAGGTTTACCCCGGTTTCCCGACCGATTTGCAGCCGCAGGCTTGTGCTCTGCTATCAACCGTGCAAGGCCAGAGCATTGTGCGTGAAACAGTATTTGAAAGCCGCTTCCAATACGTTTCGGAGCTGGAGCGTATGGGTGCGCGCATTACCGTGTCCGGGCGGCAGGCAGTTGTTCTTGGTGTTGATAATTTGACGGGCGCGGACGTTTCCGCGACGGATCTGCGCGCGGGTATGTCGCTTATCACCGCAGGCCTTGCGGCTACGGGTGAGACGCGGCTTTCCAATATAAACTACGTTGACAGGGGTTATGAAGATATAGCCGGCCGTTTAAATAGCTTGGGTGCTGATATTGAACGGATTTCCGTTTTGTAAGAAAAGAATTTTTTATCATTGTATAATTATTAGACGTTTCCAAATTAAGCGCGGTGAGCAGTTAAAATAGGACTGACACGGCCCGATGCGGTTGTGTGAGAAAGCTTGGTTTGCCATAATGGCAGAACAGGGCGATTATGTTATCGTGAGAAAAGAATTGATATGATACTTTGGAGATTATGAATAGAACAAATATAACTTTCTGCCCGCTGGCGTCTGGGTCCAGCGGCAATTGCGCGTTTTTCTCTTCCCCCGAAACGAATATATTAATAGACGCAGGCCTTAGCGGCATACGCATAGAAACGGCATTAGAGGCGATAAACGTTAACCCCAAAAGCCTTAACGCCGTTTTTATTACGCACGAGCATAGCGACCATATAGGCGGCGCTGGTGTACTTGCGCGTCGATACGGTGTGGAGATATACGCCACGCCCGGAACCTGGGAGAGCATGGATCGTGGCGGGCAGCTCGGCAAACTGAAAAAAGAGCAGCGTAAAACCGTTTACCCTGGCGAATACATTGATTTACGTGACATAACCGTCCGCCCTTTCGCGATTTCGCACGATTCCGCCCAGCCTGTTGGGTATAATATATTCTACGACGATATAAAAACGACGGTCGCTACGGATTTGGGAGAAGTTTGCTCGGAAATTGAAGAAAATATAAAAAATTCCCGTATATTACTTTTAGAGGCAAACCATGATATTGACATGCTTAACCATGGTCCATACCCATACCAACTAAAACGCAGGATACTGGGTAAACGCGGGCATCTGTCCAATGTGGCGTGCGGCACAACCCTCGCTGGGCTTGCGGATTCTCTGCACCACGTGTATCTCGGGCATTTGAGCGAAGAGAACAATACACCCGCATTGGCATATGAGACGGTGAAGAATATTTTGGAAGTCCTTAACATTCCGGTAAATGCCGGTATGATAGGTCTTCAATTGTATATGGCTAATCGGAGTAGTGCCAGCCGGCCATGCAGATTGAATACTAGTAAATAGGGATTAGATTTCATAGGGAGAAGTTATGAATACAACAATCCGTATCGCTGTACCGTCCGATGCGCCCGCCATGGCTGAAGTAATAATGCGGTCGTGGGAGGCGGCGTACGAAAATATTTTACTTCCAGAGTATATATACGAAAAAAACAATACACGCGTTGAATTATATAAGCGCGTGATAACGGATGAAAATAGTTCTTCGTATGTAATATTACAGGATGGCGAAATTGCCGGAACCATGAAGCTTGACGAGGCGACGGATGACGATTTGAGCAAAGAATATTGTGAGATGCACTATATCTATCTCCATCCTAGATACTTTCGCCAAGGCATCGGCACTTTCGCCGTCGCGTTTGCCGTAAATAAGGCACGTGAGCTTGGCAAAACCTATATAAGCGTTTGGGTAATTTCCGAAAATATTAATTCCGTTGGATTTTACGAAAAAAACGGATTCGTTGCAGACGGAACCATTAAAACCCAAGAACGCGGCAAACCTGTCGAAATAATGAGGATGATTAGGAATATCTAAAGGAGAAATTATGACAATACTAAAAACTACGAACTTAACGAAGGTCTACAGCGGCAGAGCCGTTGTGGATAATGTTGACCTTGAAATTAAGCAGGGTGATGTTTTCGGTCTTATTGGCCAAAACGGCGCGGGAAAGACGACGCTTATGCGCATGGTTACGTCGCTTACTAGCATCAGCGGCGGCAGCATTGAGCTTTTCGGCAAAACTGACGCGAAGGACTTACAAGAAGCAAGAGGCCGCATGGGTTGCGTCGTCGAGACGCCGGCGTTTTACCCTAATCTGTCTGCCGTACAGAATTTGGAATATTACCGCATCCAAAAAGGTATAGATAACCAACAAATCGTCACAGAGGCGTTAAATACTGTGGGCCTTGGTAATACCGGCAAGAAGAATTTCAGCAATTTCTCACTCGGGATGAAGCAGCGACTTGGTCTAGCCCTTGCGCTTATGGCACGCCCAGAGTTTATGATTTTGGATGAACCGACGAACGGCCTTGATCCCGTTGGTATCATCGAAATGCGTGATCTGATTAAAGAACTCAACAACCGCGGAGTTACGATGCTTGTGTCAAGCCATATTCTAAGCGAGCTGGCACACGTCATCAACCGTTACGCCATCATACACCATGGCAAGCTAATATCCGCAGGCCTTATCGGCGACATAGACGGAAACTTAGAGGATTTTTACGTAAACACAATTCGGGAGGCTCGTAGCAATGAGTATAGGTAAAATTATTAAGGCGGATATCTACCGCATTTTACGCGGCAAGGCTATATTTATCACGCTCTCCGTCCTCGTGGCGGTGTTGGCGTTAAACGTTGGTCTATCTTTGGCGATGACGCGCAACGTCTTCCGTTTCGCGCACGAAGACTTTGGGCGCGTATTGCAGGAAGCTACTACGGAAGGCGAAATACTGGATACCCTGTTCCGCCAGGAACCATCGGAACAGTTCGTTTTTGAATCCGCTGTGGAGATGATGCCGTTTATTTTGGCGCAGGCGGATAATCTGATTTGGTTTATTCTAGCCGCCGTCATAATTATCGCCGCCCCGATGTTTACAAGCGGCGCCATAAAAAACGGCATCTCAACAGGGCTTTGCAGGACAAAGTTATATCTGTCAAAATTCATAACGACGTCTGTAATCACCGTTTTAATTTATTTGTTTACGGTCTTCGCGTCGCTGCTTGTTGCATCGTTAGTGCGCGGCTTCGGCAATCCGCACGATTTGTTCTGGGGTGAGGTTTTTGCCGTTATAGGCGGACATACATTGGTGCTTCTCGCATTCAATTCTGTCGCACTTTTCTTCTTATTCATAACAAAGCGAAGCGGAGCGACCATCGGTATCTTCATCGCGTTTAACCTTGTTCCGCCGTTTATATTTTTACTTTTGGCTAACTGGATGGAAGGATTCCAAAGGTTATTCGATTTTGAGTTAAGTTCTATAATGCGTAATTTCACAAGCCTTTTTCAACCATTAGTGGATGAAGCCGGCAACCTTTTTGGTGCCGTGAATATAGGGTTTGGAGGCTTAGGTGCAATGATGGGTGGTTCATCGGTTATGACGACAGAGCAGATACTCATCGCCATTTGCCTTTCCGCGTTCTACATCGTTGGAGGCACATTCTTTGGGGTACTCCTATTTAAGAAGGCAGAGATTAAGTAATGGCCATACGTATAGCCGCAATTTCGCCCCGGTGCATAACCGGCGATATAAGGCATAACACGGAAATTATCCTCACCGCCGCAAACGAAGCGGCGAGGGTTTGTGCCAGTGTGCTTATATTGCCGAAAGACGCTGTGACCGGCGCAGATTGCGGCTTTCTTACAATTAACAGGGATTTTATTAGAAACAGAAAAAATGCGGAAGATGCAATTGCCGAAAGGCTTAAAGAACTGAATATAAGCGTGAGATATTCCACATCGGAACTTTCTTACGCCGGTAAATTTATGACGTTGCGCCGCCGTTTGCTTAATGAGTCGGAACAAAACGAATCTGCGTTTATCTACGTAAATGCTGCTCCGACAAACACGGTCTCACGTGGGGTTTACGGCGGTGAAGTTTTCGCCTGCCAAGGCGGTAAAATCCTTGCGGAATGTGGTATGCTTAGCTGGGACAATAACGTGGCAATATTTGATATTGAGGGAGATTTGTACGAAGTCGTAAACACATCTGGTGGTTTTGATATTGAGCCTGCTTTACGCAGGAATCCATATTTTCCTAAAGATAAAAAGGATTATCCAGCATTTTGTGATGAAGTCACAAAACTCCAATATAATGCACTGGCTAGCAGGTTAGGGTTTGTGAAGGCGCATACGGCGGTTATAAACGTGTCCGGTGGGTTGGACTCTGCCCATGCTTTGCTTATTACCTGCCTTGCGGCGGATTCCATCGGTATGAAACGTAGTGAAATATCTGCGCTTATCCTGCCCGGCTTTGGCACTTCGGCACGTACGCTTAACAATGCGCGTCGATTGTGCAAAATCCTCGGCGTAGCTGTTGATGAGATCGATATCCGGGACGGCTGCACTACGGTTTTTAATAATATAAAACATGATAAAACAGTAGACGACTTAACATTTGAAAATACCCAAGCGCGTTACCGCACAATGCTTGCATTAAACATTGCAAACAAACGCGGCGGCTTTATGGTGGGTACGGGTAATATGAGTGAGGCCGCTCTTGGCTTTACAACCTTCGGCGGAGACGCGCTATCCATGTACAATCCAAATTGCGGCTTGACGAAGACGGCTATGCGGGAAATTGTCCAATATTTAATAAAATCCGAAACAGTTGGCAACGGAGTTTCAGTAATTCTTGAAGATATACTAAACACGCCAATCAGCCCGGAACTTCGCTTTCCGCGACTTGACTGCGGTGATATCTCGCAGGTTACGGAAGATATTGTCGGCCCATACGAACTTAATGATTTCTTTCTGTACCACCACCTCCTTGGCTATGGCATGGATGAAATTGAAATTTTCGCAAAAACCGTTTTTGTTGCTGATTATTTGGAAGAAGTAATCCAGCATTGGTTGGCATCGTTTACGCGCCGCTTCTACGCTGCGTCGTTTAAGCGTATTATGATGCCGGAGGGGCCGGCGGTTTTATATCCACCATTAACCGATAAATTTATCCCAGGTGATATAAAGCTATGATTAAACAACGGAAACTAACCGTACGTGACATGTGCCTAGTTGCCATATTTACCGCCATCATCGCTGTTTGCGCGCAGATACAGATACCGCAGCCGTCAGGTGTGCCGTTTACCCTCCAAACATGGGCTGTAGCGCTTGCCGGGCTTGTTCTAGGGCCAAAACGCGGTACGCTTGCGGTACTTGTATACATAATGCTTGGTGCTGCGGGTGTGCCTGTCTTTGCGGGTTTTTCCGGCGGGGTTGGCGTTATCATGCGGCATACGGGCGGGTTTATCCTGTCGTTTCCGATCGTTGCGCTATTAGCAGGGTTTGCTGTACATAAGGGTGGCGTGTTTCGTACGGTTCTGGGCCTTATTGCTGGAAGCGTCGTCAATTTTACCGCAGGTCTTTTATGGTTCGAGTGGATAATGGAGTTTGGCTTACCCACATCTTTCGGTTACGCCGTCGCACCATTTATAGTAACGGATATAATAAGGGTTTCAATTCTGCCAATCTTATATAAGAGTATCAAAGCTGCAATGCAGAGAGCAGGGCTGGTAATTTAATATAAGATATAAAACCGCCTCCATGGGTATACTATTTTAAAGTAGAGCTGAGCAACGCGCAGGCCTCTATATTTTATAGGATATTTACGGGAGGTTTTTTTATGCGTATCGCAAAAAAAGTATTGGCTGCGTTTATCATATTAATGGCGTTATTTTCGCTGAGTATTTTATATGCCGACGGTAATATAAAGCCGTACACAATTATGGTATACATGAATGGTTCGGATTTGGAGAGCGAACACGGCATGGGTACGGATGATATAATAGAAATGCTCGAATCAGGATTATGCAGTTCTGCCGCAAACCTCATTTTGTTTACAGGTGGAACATTGCGCTGGCTTAATAACGTCGTTCCGCCTGTGGACTGCGTCATTTGGGAGATTGCTGACGGGTGGATGTACGAACTGGAAAACCTCGGCAAGCAGAATATGGGTGATTGGCGTACACTCGCGGACTTTATCGTTTTCTCAATGCAAAATTATCCGGCCGAGCGTTACGGCCTTATCATGTGGGATCATGGCGGCGGCAGCATAGCCGGCTTTGGGCATGATGAAATATTTGACGACGATAACCTTAGCTTGTTGGATATGGCGCGTGCCTTCGGGTTTGCTGGGCTCATGGATACGCCGCTTGAGTTTTTGGGTTTTGATTCCTGCCTTATGGCAACGGTCGAAATGGCTGTAACCGCCGCTCCATTCGCAAAATATCTTATCGCATCGGAAGACCTCGAACCGGCAGAGGGTTGGGATTACACGTTTTTACGCCATCTAAACGGAGGCGACTTAGACGGCCACGATATCGGGGTCATAATCGTGGACTATTTTATGGATTACTTTGATGACGAGGTTTTTGCCGAGGAGACGTTACATTTGTCTGTGGTGGATTTAGATAAGGTTGATAAGGTTATGCTGGAGTTGGGTAGTTTGATGGAGGTTTGCCGGGGTTACTTGGATGCGAACCAAGTGCCGACGTTCCGTGCGCTTGCCGGGCGGAGAGGCGTCACAAAAACTTTTGGTATAGGCAGCCCGCGGGATAACGAAAGCGATATGGTTGACATTGCGGACATGCTGACGCACTTAGCCGACATTTTCCCCTACGAAACCGCAGCTGTGTATACCGCACTTGATGAAGCCGTTCTGTATAGCCGAGATAACGCAGATGTGACGCTTGGCGGCCTGTCGGTATTTTACATTTACGGAGGTAAGGATCTTGCAGATATTTCGCTATCGACTTATAGCGATTTGGAAATGGATTATGATTACACAAAATATTTGAAAGAGTTTGCAGAGCTTTTATTAACCGTCGGAAAGGATGAACGGCCTAATAGAAGCGTTCTGCGCGGCAAAATAAATGGTCATACCGTGCGCCTGTACGAAGTTGGTCGAACTGCCGGCACTGTACGGTACGCTATACCGGCACGTAAGGATGGTGAGGATTGCGATGTTTATGTAGCATTTAGTGAAAATTACCCATACGGCAAGATACTTGGCGTCAAGTATGAGTACGGATTTATTTTGCAAAAAGGTTACGGTGAAATAGATATTGGCGATATGCTTTCATTCTATTATGAAAGCGGGAATGGCACATGGTTGTGCGGCGAAGAGTTTGTCGTCAATGAGCCTTTGGAGTTATATTTATTGCCATGGGATGAATAAACTGTAATAAAATGTGGAGAGACATATGTAATGTATAGCGCATATATAATCCGCACGAAAGACGATTTATTTTATTCGTTTTATTATTCACAAGAGAACGGTATTTGCCGCCGCGTAATGGAACGCGGCAAATGGGACACGCCGATGACGGTGGCGGTGGATGCCATGCCCGGTTTTTGGGTAAACTTAGGGAACGACGGTAAAATTTACGTTTTGTATAAAGATACGAATAGTAAGCCAATGCTTGCGGTAGGAAATAAAGACGGATTCCGAAGCGAGGCTGTTGGGTCGGTGGATGGCATGTATATAGTCGCTTCGTCACGCGGGCGCATGTTTGTGGAAAACATGCCTCAGGTTGTTAGCGACGATCACCTTATCATGTTTACGAAAGACAACTCAGGTTTATACTGCCGCGAAATGAACTATACGGATGAGACGGAATCCCGCGCCGTACACATTGGCGCGGGCGTGTTTTGTTTTTCTGCTTTAACATCGGAAGATAACATACACTACCTGTATGGCCTCAAAGGTGCGCTGGGGGGTGGTAAAGTTATGTACCGGCGGCGGCACAAGTCAGGCTTGTCGGCAGCTGTTACGATATGCGACAACCGTGCGCTTGACGATGTGTGGGTTTTTGTAGTAGGCAGGCGTGTGTATGCCGCATTTTATGCCAAGCACCCAGCGCGTACCATGTTCCTATGCCATTCTGACGACAATGGCCAATCATTTACGAAGCCGGAAAAATACAGGCGCAAAATTTGTGATTTGCCTATTAAAGCGATGTATCAGCAATATACTCAGTACAATGAACAAACTTTTGCCACGCGTGAGATATATGTAGACAGCCTAAATCCATGGGATATACAGATTTTACCGGATGTTTATGATGATTTTTATCCCGGTTACATAATACAAACTCCAGACGTACAAAAGACAACGCCGCAAAATTTGCCTGTACTAACAAAAGCACCTCTGGCAACTCCAACACCGGTGATACAGCCGACGCAGAGCTGGTACGGCGAGGATATACCACAGGCGGAAAAACAACGTAATAAAATAGAGGATTTGGAACATGAACTGACGACGAAAGACAGGCAACTGGCAATCCTCAAACAAGAAATAGAGAACCAGAGGGCGGTAATAAAGCGTATTTTCGAAGGGCGGAAAGATATATAATAGTAATATAGGGTACATGAAGAAATAAATTTTCATTAACTATATTGACAACTAAATAACTTTGTGATATATTCATCAGCCAACTATTTTTGAAGGAGATGGATTATGATCACTTTGCAGAACATAAACAAAACCTTTCGCGTGGCGAAGCGTGGCGCGGGGTTTGCAAGGGCCGCCAAGGCCCTTTTCTCGCGTGAATATGAAACCGTACATGCGCTTTCCGACGTGTCCTTTTCCGTACAAGGCGGCGAAATGGTGGGTTATATTGGTCCAAATGGAGCGGGGAAGAGTACGACGATAAAGATCATGTGCGGCATACTTACGCCGGACAGCGGCGTGTGCCAGATAAACGGCCGTACTCCATGGAAAGAACGCGTGGCGCATGTGCGCGAGATCGGCGTGGTATTCGGCCAGCGAAGTCAATTGTGGTGGGATGTGCCGGTGATGGACAGTTTCGAACTTATCCGCGATATTTATAAGGTTAATGCAAATACATACCAACGTAATTTGGATGAGTTGGTTGAAATTTTGGATCTCTCAGAAATATTAAAAACCCCGGCGCGCAGCCTTAGCCTTGGCCAGCGTATGCGGTGCGAGATCGTCGCAAGCCTTCTCCACGACCCTAATATCCTGTTTTTGGACGAGCCTACGATTGGGCTTGATGCAGTGTCTAAGATCGCCGTGCGTCAATTTATAAAACGCTTAAACAAAGAGCGGGGTACGACGGTTTTGTTGACGACCCATGACATGCAGGATATAGAGGCATTGACAGAGCGTATTGTTTTAATAGGTAAGGGACAGATTCTTTTGGATGGAAGCCTTGCGGAGTTAAAGGCGCGCTCACCAGAAGGCGCGAACGCGGAGGAAATGGTGGCGGCATTATATAAGGAGTATGAGATATGATCTACCTTAAGCCGTACAAAGCCCTGTTCCGCATACGTTTCACAAATTCACTGCAATACCGCGCAGCGGCAGTAGCTGGACTTGTTACGCAATTTGTTTGGGGTTTTATGTACATACTTGCATTTGCGGCGTTTTATAACTCAAACCCCGCCGCATTCCCTATGACATTGCAACAAACCGTGTCCTACGTATGGATGCAGCAGGCGTTTATCGCGGTTTTCTTTATCTGGATGTACGAAAACAGCATTTTTGAAGCTGTCGAGAGCGGGCAGGTGGCGTACGAAATGGTGCGCCCGATGGACTTATACGGCCGTTGGTTCACGATGACGACGGCAAACCGACTATCACGCGCGGTATTACGTTGCATACCGATTTTGATAGTGGCGTTTATTCTACCAGAGCCATACCGTCTAGTGCTGGGTGGCGGCGCGATAAAGCACGTATTATTTCTGTTAAGTATGATATTGTCATTGTGTGTAGTGGTTAGCTTTTCCATGCTTATCTATATTTCGGCATTCCATACCGTCAATAGTATGGGTACGCGCATTGTGGTCGGCGTGGCTGGTGATTTTTTTGCCGGCGGCTACATACCGATCCCGTTCTTCCCGGACTTTCTGCGTACGGTTATTGAACTTTCGCCATTCGGCGCGATGCAAAATATGCCGCTCCTTATATTCAACGGTTACCTAACTGGCAACGCCATTGCGCGCGGTATGCTCCTCCAAGTATTTTGGATTGCTGTGCTTGTACTTGCCGGCCGCTTATGGATGCGGCGGTCACTAAAAAAAGTCATCGTGCAGGGAGGGTAGGACAATGAAGTTATACATGAAATATTTTTCGATGCACTTAAAATCTCAGATGCAATATAAAACATCTTTTTTATTTACCACCCTTGGGCAGTTTTTGGTTGCGTTTGCGACGTTTATAAGCATTAGCTTTCTTTTTATGCGGTTTGATTCCGTGGGTGGATTTTCATATGAAGAGGTTTTGATATGCTTTGCGGTGATGATGATGGCATTCTCGTCTTCGGAGCTGATTGGGCGCGGGTTTGATAGGTTCCCCGTTCTGCTCGGAAACGGTGCGTTTGATCGCGTTTTGGTGCGGCCGCGCAACGTGGTTTTTCAAGTCCTCGCGTCGCAGGTTGACTTTTCGCGATTGGGGCGGTTCGTTCAGGCTGTGGCTATCCTTATTTATGCTCTGCCGCGCAGCGGTATCGATTGGACATTTGGCCGCGTATTAACGCTTATTTTAATGATCGCTTGCGGTGCTTTCGTATTTTTCGTACTTTTCGTGGTTTATGCCGCCTTCTCATTCTTCACTATTGAAGGCCTTGAATTTATGAACGTGCTGACGGACGGCGGGCGCGAACATGGACGCTTCCCATTCAGCATATATGGCGACGGCGTACTTAGATTTTTAACTTACATCGTGCCGCTTGCCCTGGTGCAGTATTATCCTTTACTGTACTTGGTCGGCCGGGAGGATAATGTCTTGTACGCGCTTACGCCGCTTTTGGCTATGCTTTTTGCGGTGCCTGGATACGCATTCTTTAGATTTGGGCTAAACCGGTATAAGTCGACAGGGTCGTAGGCGTGTGTAGCACACCCCTACGTTTGCCGGGAAAACACCAGTACACCACGCCCGTTGCGAACGGTTATGCGGCGCGGTAGGTGCGCCACTTTGCCTGTTTCTTTGCTAAGAAGCGCATATACGTCGTTTACGTGGATACGGGCGAAATCTTTAACAGAGCCGTTTATGTTTTCATACGCCAAACGGATGATACGGCGGCAGATGACCTCGCCTGCGGCGGCGAGAATTGGCTTTGAAAGCACGATTTCACCGTCATTACCTTTTAAACGTGCGTCTGTGTATGTTTTTTTCGCTAATTCATCAACGAACTTGCTTTCGGCATAAAAATCCACAGCCGAAGCTGTAAGGCTATCAATAATCCGCGGATTTATGCTTTCCTCTATTAAGGGGATAAGCAGGTTGCGGATCTTATTGCGGGTGAAATCCACGCCATCGTTGCTTGCGTCCATGCGGTATGGCACGTTGTTTTCGCGAAGATAGGCAATAATTTCGGCTCGTGAGGTGTGTAGGATAGGGCGCACGATGTCGCCGCGCACGGTTGAAATACCAGCTAGCCCGGCAGAACCGGTCCCGCGTAAAAACCGCATAATTATCGTTTCCGCGTTATCGTTCTTATTATGAGCGGTAACGATTTTTTGTGCGCCAAAATCGGCGGCGGCAGCGGTAAAGGCGGCGTACCGTACCTCTCGCCCAGCCTCCTCGATAGATAGTCCATGTGTGGCGGCGTAGGTTTGGATATCTTCCTTAAACACGCGATAATCCGCGCTGTAATTTTTTGAAATCTTGGCGCAGAAATCTTCGTCATCGTCAGCGTCAATGCCGCGCAAACCGTGGTGTACATGGACGGCGCAGATTTTTAATCCAAGGCCGCAGTTTATTAGCATGTGAAAAAGAGCGGAGGAGTCCGCCCCGCCGGAGAGGGCGAGGATTATGCGCTCGCCTTGTATGATGAAGGTTTTGTCAAATATGGCTTTCATTATGCTGATATTTTATCATAATATGAGTGGTTGTACAAGTGTTAGTTTATTGTTATTGCCCGCCGGCGGCGAAGCAATGACATAGGGGTAGCTAATTATTTGCATTAAGGCCGCGTTTTCTAAAATTATTTTTGCGGCGATATCTGCAATAGTAAGTTTTTGTTGCACACGAATATACGCCGCCATATAGTCATAATCTGGCGTTTGCGTATCTCCACACGCGGAGCAACTGCAAGGTTTCAATTGAGTGCATGTACTTGTGCATGTATACATAGTCAATACCCCCCCGAATGGAATTGTTGGTAGTTTTATTTTTACATTATTTAATTTATCTACATTGTAACCACTACCCCAAGTAAATAAAAAGAATGCTTTTCGCATTGCAGTTATTATGTAATGTGTTGTATGTTTATCAAAATCATACTTTGGTGTCATAATTTTGATCTTATCACCAGTAAAATACGATTCATTTTGAAGAAAAATTGTTGCCGTGTCTTGGCCGAAGCTTATTGTATTTTTATTATTTAAATATTTTTCGTCAGCGTCAATATATCCCCTGATTCCGTTATTATTTTCACCGCGCGCGACATATGGATACTTACCATTAAACTTAATCGTATTTGCATTAAATTTTTTCTTGCTTGTGTCAATTTTAAATAACTTCCCAATTTTAAACTCACCCCACACAATTTCACGCGCTAAAACTTCCTTATCCTCCGCCGTAAGCTCGTAGTTTTCAAGCTTTGCAACGTTTAAATAAGCACACAATCGTTCCTCCATTTCACGCTTTACCTGCTCCAATCGTTCCCACTCCAGTTTGCGGATATAGTGCTCCATGTATTCAAAATCCGGCGTGTTGTTATCGGTTAATGGCAAGTATAAATCACTATTTGAAAAAATGTCGTCTACATCACGAACAAGCACACTAAGCAACTTTCCTTTTAATTTGTTAAACGCAACTTCAAAATACAGCATAACCTTTTTATTAGCAATAAACTTAGGTACTATTTTCCTAATAAATTGCCCTGCATACCATGGCTTTTCTCGATAGAAAAAATCCATTTGAAGTAGTCCAAGGCTATAAGTGTTTATGCTGTTGATATTATTTTCATTTACGAACCCACTAACTGAATGGATACCGCGGTTAAGAGAAGTTCTTGTTATATAATCGTAATCCGTTCCATCGGTAAGAACATCTTTATTGAAGCTATTTGTATTGTTAATAAAAAAATAATCCCTGGCCTTCACTTCACCCCAACGCACGTCCCGTGCCAAAACTTCCTCTTTATACGTTGGGGATGCTACTTTTTTGGTGCGTTTACCTCAAAATTTTCATCCTTAATTACCTGCGACACTTCCCACGCTAGGTAGTCTGCAACGGTTTTGCGGAAATCCGCCTCTGTTGGTTTGGTATCTATATTTTTGTGTTTCTCAAAATTCCAGTCGTTCCCATCTGCCGGGTTTATTTTGCTTTCCTCATAATCCAATAAAGTTGGCTTATTGCCGTACACAACGTATTTTACAACCTCTTCGTAACGCTCGGTTGCGTTGTTTACATTACGTAGGTTTACGCTTTTATCAGCCTTTCTGCGGTTGGCGCGTTTGTATCCGTCGTCCCTAAAGTCGATAAACTTAACAATTTGGTCGACATTGTGCTTTTGTCCGACTTGGAAAACGTAAATAGACGTCTGCACAGAAGATTTGCCGCCAAAGATATCGACGGGCATTTTTATGGATGCTATCAGTGTACTTTCCTTAAGTATATCCGTATTGTATGCCGTTGCCTTGCCAGAACCAGCGGAATCCTGGATTATAACTGCGGCATAACCAGGCTTCATCATAGAAAGCGCACGGTGGACGAAGACCATGCCGTTACCATCGGCGGAATAGGGCGGATTGAGCAAGAACACGTTTGCAGGGAACTTTTCTGTATCGTTAGGATAAGCGTAGTTGCCGTTGAAATTTGCCAAACTGTCTTTGTTGAGGATGTTTGACGAACCATCCCCAACCAAAAACATATTAAGGATAGCAAGCATTTGGACGTCACTGCGTTTTTCTATCCCCAAGAGTTGCTTTTCTTTGATATGCTTTTCCTTATTCCTTAACTTATCAGGGTTGGTGATATTTTCCTTAGCGTCCTTAAGCATTGCGTTCATTGACGAAATCAAAAACCCACCCGAACCGAGGGCAAAATCCCAAACATAGGAGTTTCTGTCAACCCGCGCAAGCTTAACCATAAAGTCAATAACATAACGTGGCGTAAGCACAACATCATTCGCCTCGTCGTCTGCAAGCGGCATCCAGTCGGTAACTTTGTTATAAACTGTTCCGGCAAAGTCAAGCATTTTATTTTCAACGAACGGCAGTATCTTATCTTTTATTTCACGGAAAAGAGTACGCAAGACGGTTTCCCCAGACGTGGATATTTGGTTTATGCCTTCGTTGTTATATTTTATGGTGCGTTCGATTTCACCGGCAATCTGCTCTCTCTTTGCCAGCGGCAGAGATTTGATTTCAAGCAGATTCCTTATTTTCCGCAAAATTATGTCAGCGTCAGTATTGTCGTTTTCAATGCTCCCAGTTAGCTGCTCAATCTTTAACGGTGCAACCCGGTTGTTCTTGTCGCCAAGCCCAGCCAGTATCATTGCTACAATGATGTTTATACGCCACTTTGCATCTATATCAAAATCATCTCGCATTTTTTGGTTTAAGTCAGTGAGCGCACTGTCAACGGATGCTTCGCTGTTTGAACGTAGTATATCTTGCTGTTCTGGCGTTAGATGGACTTTTTCAACCTCTTTTATGGTTGCGTCGATGTTTTCGGGATTTAAAAATGAAAGGTTTGTAAAAGACTTGTATTTTAAGGGTTCGCCACCCGTTTCTGGTGTTATAATATAAACGTCAACATCGACCATGTATTGCGAATATTCTTCATACCCGCACGCGCCGATAACGAAATAATGCTTGTATTCAGTATCCTTAAATGCGTTTTTAGCATAGTAAGCTGCACCGTTTACGGCAAATTTGCCGATCGTTTGATGGTTAAGGTTACCGTCCTTTTTGTGGTTAGCAATAAATCCGTCTTTATCGAATTTGCTCATATTACTTTTTCCACTTTTGTTTTCGATGAAGCCAAACCAGGTTTCGTTTTCATGTGTAATCGTAAAAAACGCATCTGGAATACCACCGCCGCTTCCACCCGATTTTGACGGGTTATTCATAAGTGAATCTGAAATGGCGCGGTTCTGTATCTCGCGTTGTAAAGTATAGTTGAGTTTAGTTTCTTTTAAATATTTCCCGATTTCTATGGTTACGTTATCTTCTGATGTTTTGTATTTTACCATATTCAAACATCCCCCTTAACAAAAAATCACCGACTTAAATATAGCCCAAAAGTCGAAAAAAGTCAAATGGTTTCCATAAAAAACGAATAGCATAATTCCACTTGAAATTATTATAAAATTATAGTATACTTGTTTTATAAAGATGAGCTGTGTAATATAATATCTATAATAAAGTACTTGCCGATTAAGGTAAGAATGCGCGAAATAAGTACGTGTTAGCTCAAGCAGTTTCGCGTATTATATTGAATTGACCGGCAAACACTTGTGCAAGAAAGGTTGTGGAACGTGAGCAAGAGCGTTATAGTAAATGATTTTGGCCGTATTGATATAGACCACGAGGTTATACTTACCATCGCCGGTGCTGCCGCCATGGAGTGCTACGGCGTTGTTGGCATGGCCGCACGCAACATGAAGGACGGATTTTCACGGCTCCTTAAGAAGGAATCATTAACCAAGGGCATTAGCCTTGAGGTTAAGGAGAATGATCTGATACTTAACATACACGTAATAGTACTGTACGGCACAAACATCGCTGCTATCTGCGAATCGCTTATCGACACGGTGAAGTATAAAGTTGAGGAAGCCACAGGGCTAACCGTGCTTAGCGTGAACGTGTTTGTTGAGGGACTAAAACCTGAGGAGTAACCTTTATGGCTGATTCATCCATAGCCAAGCTGGAGGAATAATATGTATACGATTACGGGGAATGTGCTGAAGGCCGCTTTTACTGCGGCTGCGAATGCACTTCACGAAAATAAAGACATGCTTGATGCGATGAATGTTTTTCCTGTGCCGGACGGCGATACGGGCATAAACATGTATTTGACGGCACTTTCCGCTGCGCAGTCCGCACAGTTGGCGGATGCGGACGTACCAAACCCGTCGGCTGGTTCTGTCGCAAAGGCTGCGGCACAGGGCGCGCTTCAAGGCGCGAGGGGCAATAGCGGCGTCATTCTGTCACAGCTTTACCGAGGGTTTGCCCGCGCCTTGGAAGGCGTGAAGATAGCCGGCCCCCTGGAGTTTGCCCGGGCTCTTTCAGGTGCCTCGGAAACGGCATATAAGGCTATTATGAAGCCAAAGGAAGGCACTATCCTTACCGTCGCAAGGGAGATTGCCGAGCGCGCCGCACAGCTTACTGAGAGTGACCGCGCGCCGGATATCGCATTGGATGCGCTTTTTGCGGAGATTATACGTCAAGGCAACAAAACCCTTGCAAAAACGAAGGACATGCTGCCGATGTTAAAAGCAGCAAATGTTGAGGACGCCGGCGGCAAGGGGTATATTATCATACTTAACGCCATGTACTCCGCCGTTACTGGCGGAGAGTACGTTTTGCCGCTTTACAGTTATGACGGGGCCGGCATAGGTACAAGCTTCACGGGTAGCAATGAGGTAGAAGAAGATATAGAATTTGCATACTGTACTGAGCTGTTTGTTTCGCCATATGTCCAAGGAAATTATGACTTTGAGTTAAGGGAATTTCTTGATGAAATCGGCGACTCTGTTGTCGTTGTTTCCGACGATAAGGTTATAAAGATACACGTGCATACCAATGATCCTGGCATCGTCCTTCAAAAATGTGCAGGGCTTGGTATGCTTGATGGCATAGACATTAACAATATGCACACACAGGCTCGTGAGGCAAAGGCCGCCCGTGCCGCCGCGTTTGCTAAAAACGGAGGATCTGACGAATCCGAAACAATAATCGACGATTTAAAAGAAACGGGCTTCGTCGCGGTTGCGAACGGCAACGGTTTCTTTGAGTATTTCAAAAGCCTTGGAGCTGATGAAGTTATAAACGGCGGGCAAAGCATGAACCCCGGTGTTGAGACTTTTATTAAAGCCATAAACGCCGTTCCGGCAAAGGCCGTTATCGTTTTGCCTAACAATAAGAACGTAATCCTGTCTGCACGCCAAGCGGCGGAGATGTGCCCTGGAAAGGATGTTTATGTCGTGCCGTCGCGCTCCATCCCGCAGGGTCTTGCGGCGCTTACGCGATACGTGCATTCATCCTCGGCGGAGGAAAACTCGGTTATGATGGAGGAAGTTATCCAGCAAATCCACTCCGGCCTCCTAACCCGAGCCGTGCGCGATTCTGTTTTTGAAGGTATAAATATCCACAAAGGCGACGCAATTGGAATTATTGACGGGCGTATCGCCCTCGCCCATAGGAACGCATCGGAATGCCTGCGCCAGATGACGCGCAGCCTCGTAAAAAGCAACGGCGGAATATCATTTCTCACGATATATTACGGAGACGGCATCAAAGAGCGTGATGCGGAGCGGTTTATGGCCTTCGTAAATAAGGAATTCCCGGATATCGAATGTGAGTTGGCCTACGGTGGGCAGCCGGTTTATAGGTATATTTTGGCGGCGGAGTGAGTGTTGTAGGCAATTTATATTTCAGGAGTATGTAATGATTACAGAAATTGAATTTAATGATTTAAAAGAAAATGCGACAAAATTAAATTGCTCATTTTCGGATTATTGTAAACGTGAGGGGATTACACAGATAGGTTTCGTTCCGTCTGAATATGTAAATGAATTGGAAAGTGCTGGATTTGCTGTATACTCTGATTGGATAGACTTTTTTAATAACGATATAGCAAGCACGTCTACGAATTTTAAAGATTACAATAATATTTTATTTTTGCAGTCCAGCGAACATTCCTATATAAAAGAAATGGTAATTATGTGCGCGAATTTATCAAGAGGTTTTACGGCAGAAAAAGAAGAATGGTTCATTGATTGGCAGAGAGATAACGATATAATTATAATTAAAGCAGAAAACATTTTAATCGGTTATTGTTGCGTTTCTATTTATGATGACGGAAATATCATGTGGGTTAGGCGAATATCTGTAAAGCCTGAATATCAAGGCAGAGGATATGGCAAAACTTTATTGGAGCAAGCTATTGTTTATGGCGTCAACAAAGGAGCAAAAAGAGGATTTCTTGCAGTAGATGTTTTAAATGAGAACGCTATTTCTCTATATAAAAACTACGGATTTGTTCCTCAAAGCGAAACAGGCGAAATCACAATGAAGAAGTTAAATATACGTACAAAATAAGTATTGTCTGTATTAAATAAGGTATAATATTAAAAATCTACATAACTAAATAACAAATTATTTTATTGCTATACTTCAACATTTATGTTAAGATTAACTAATGAAATCTATGTTAAAGAAGGTGATAATATGAGCGCGTTAGATGTATTGCTAGCAAAACGGCAAAGCAGTATTAAAACCGTCATTGCTGTCGCCGCGGCGCAGGATGAACATGTGCTTGAAAGCGTCGTGGCCGCCGCGGATAAAGAGATTGCCGATTTTATCTTAGTCGGCGATATTATTAAAATTAAGGAAATATTACTTAAATTAAACGTTTGTGAAACAAGGTTTATTTTAATAAACGCCGATACTGTGGAAGAGGCTTGCATTTCTGCCGTCGCCCTTGTGCGCGAAGGGCGGGCCAACTCCATAATGAAAGGCGTATGCGAAACCTCAACAATTATGAAGGCCGCTCTCGATAAAGAGAGGGGCATACGCGGCACACGCCGATTCTCTCATCTCGCCATGTTTATTTTACTGGGCGATGTCTACCATAAACCACTTTTTGTTACTGATGCAGCAATCAATATAGCCCCCGATTTTGAATTAAAAAAAGAAATTATAGAATCCGCCGTGGAAGCGGTAAAACGCCTTGGTGTAAAACGCCCCAAGGTCGCTTTGATTGCCGCAAAAGAAAAATCCGACCCTAAAATGCCGGTAACGTTAGAATATGATGAATTAGTTAGCTTAAATGAACGAGGTTGGTTAGATGCGGATTTACAGCTATTATCTTTAGATGGCGCGGTATCTAAGGAATCATGTGAGATAAAAGGCATAACCGGACCCGTAGCAGGGGATGCGGATATTTTGTTCTGCCCGTACATAGAGGCGGGCAACGTGCTTTATAAATCCCTAACGCAGTTTGCTCGCGCCGGTGTTGGCGGCGTTATTTTGGGTGCAAAAGCACCGATTATCCTAACATCGCGCTCTGATTCGGCTGAAAACAAATTACTATCTATAGCACTTGGCGCGTTGGTGTAACCACTCGTCAATTTAAGATACGGAGGAAATATATGTTAATTCTTGCGATCAACCCCGGTTCAACGTCAACTAAAATAGGCGTTTTTGACGGTTCGGGTATTGACGTGCGCGAGGTATACGTCGAAAACATCAAGCACTCGTCGGAGGAACTGTCCGGGTACCCGACGTTGGCATCACAATTCGAATTGCGCCGCGATATAATAATGAAAACCATTGAAAAGGCTGGCGTAAAGGTATCCGACATTACCGGCTTCGTCGGCCGTGGCGGCCTATTGCGCCCGCTTGAGAGCGGCTGTTACAAAGTAAACGAGGCCTTGCTGCGTGACGCAGAGGTTGGTGTGCAAGGTACGCATGCATCGAACCTTGGTGGTATTTTGGCAAACGCAGTCGCCAATACACAGGGAAAGGAAGCATATATAGCCGATCCCGTCGTTGTGGACGAATTGTGTAACGAGGCGCGCATCTCAGGGCACCCACTTATTCCGCGCCGCAGCATCTTTCACTGCCTTAACCAAAAGGCAATCGCTAAACGCCATTGCAAGCAGAATAATATGGATTATAATAAATCCAACCTCATCGTTGCCCACATGGGCGGCGGTGTAAGCGTTGGCGCACACAGGCATGGTAGAGTCATCGATGTAAACAACGCGTTGGACGGCGAAGGTCCATTTTCACCCGAGCGTTGCGGCACATTACCCGCCCGCCAGCTTATAGATTTATGCTTTAGTGGAGAGTATACTGCGAATGAAGTGCGCGCCATGATACAACCAAAAGGCGGATTGGTAGCGTATTTCGGTATTAACGACTTTAAGGAAGCATGCGATATGGCGGAAACCAATGCGGAAGTAAAACTGGTACTGGACGCGATGTGCTATAGCATAGCTAAGTTTATTGGCTCGGCTGCAGTTGCCCTTGACGGCGTGGTGGATGCGATACTTCTCACCGGCGGCATGGCGCATAGTAAATATTTGGTTGACTATATCACAAATAAAGTCAAATTTATTAGCCCCGTGTACCCATATCCGGGAGAAGACGAATTGCTTGCCCTCTCAGCCGCAGTGCACCGTGTCTTGCGTGGGGAAGAAGAAGCGAAATTATATTAAGGGGAGTTTATGGTCGTATATTTTAACACATACAAACTCATAAAAGGATCATCCATTACCGATTTCAAAAAAACCGTGGAGAGATTAGTTAAAGATATTTTTGCGAACTGCAAAGGTGTTGTTTCGTTTAAGTTGCTTGCGGATGGGGATGGTTGGGCGGATTACACCGCTTGGGAAACTATGGATGATTACAACGCATTCATAAAAGCGGCGGAAACGCCGAGTGAAGCGGCATTGGCATTTTATGGTTTTATCAATTTCAGCACGTGTAAAAGCCGAGTTTATACCGTTGAGGCGGATATGGAGATAGGGAGCGATGGATAACTTTAAGCAAAGTATAATAGACGCAGTTGATGGTATAACTTTTGATTTAATTACTTTATCAAGATCAATCCACACTACGCCGGAGATTGCGTTTGAGGAACGACATGCCTGTAAGGTTTTGACGGAGTTCTTGGCGGGGCACGGTTTTGACGTGCAAACGGGTTACGGCGGACATGAAACGGCATTTTTGGCTGAACACGCGCTGGGTGACGGATCCGGCCCAACGGTTGCCTTCATCGCGGAATACGACGCATTGCCCGAAATCGGCCACGCTTGCGGTCATAACTTGATTGCCATAATGGCCGCCGGTGCGGCTGTTGGCTTGTTGTCTGCGGCAAGTAAAATACCTACCGGTCGTATTCTCTGCATCGGTACGCCGGCCGAAGAGGGGCTTGGCGGTAAAATAAGCATGATAGAAAATGGCGCGTTTAGCGGAGTGGATTTTGCGCTCATGGTACATCCATCCGGCAGAAACCTTATAAACCGTACAAGCACGGCACTCCAGCATTGGTATGTTACGTTTACAGGCAAAAACGCCCATTCGTCTAATCCGCAATCCGGCATCAACGCACTTTCCGCCGTGATCCAAACATTCAATAATATTGATTACCTACGCCCAATAATGCCGTTGACGGCGAATGTCCACGGCATTGTTACCAAGGGCGGCATGGCAGCGAATATTATTACAGAAACGGCAGCCGCCGAGTTTACAACCCGTGCGAAGGATATGGAGTCGCTTAATTTCGTGAATGACTGCGTCACCCGCGCTATCCGTGCCGCCGAGGTACTGACTGGCGCTACGGCACAGGTTAAGCGTGAACCTTGTTACGCCGAGATGAACTCAAACCGCGCGATCTCCGCCGCTTTTGCCAAAAACATGGCCGACTTAGGTATCGAAATGATAGATGCGGACAACAACGGCAAATATGGCAGCAGCGACATCGGCAACGTTTCGCAGGTTTTGCCTACGATCCATCCATACTTGGACATAAAACCCGAGGGGAACGCACATTCCGTCGCGTTTACGGCGTCATCTGTATCGGATTATGCCCATTCAATTTCAATAAAAGGCGCGCAAGGCCTTGCCATGACGGGGTTTGATATAATGACGAATGAAAGTCTGCGCAAAGAAATTAATTATGAATTTAATAAAAACGTTAAATTAATGCTTGATGAAAGCAACTCGTTTTAATTTGCGCTGTGCAAGAAAGAGTTATCCCTGCAGCAATTTAAAATCAATTTCCTTGAGTTTTTGGTGAGTATAAAATTAAACCCGCGACGGCACCACATTTTAAATATATGAAAAAGATAGTCTAAGTAAAAAAATATTATCGCTTATTGTTTTAATTAATCATTCGCGATGAAGTAATCCGCGAATTTAATAATGCAAATAAAATTTCCGGGAGGAAAAAGATGAAGATTTTTGACTACATGCAGAAGTACGGGTACGAACAACTTGTTATGTTCCACGACAAGCACACCGACCTAAAGGCAATTACCTGCATCCATTCCACAGTGCTGGGCCCGTCTCTTGGCGGCACACGCATCTGGAACTACGCCGACGAGAACGAGGCTATTGAGGATGTTTTACGTCTTGCAAAGGGTATGACATATAAATCGGCCTGTGCCGGGCTTAACCTTGGCGGCGGCAAAAGCGTCATCATCGCCGACCCGCAGGAACTGCGTAAGGACATCGTGCGCCGCGAAGCATTCTTCCGCGCGTTTGGACGTTATGTAGAAGGGTTAAGCGGCCGCTACATAACTGCGGAGGATATGAACACTACAACGCAGGACATGGATTATATAAACATGGAAACGAACTATGTATGCGGTTTGGAGCATAAATCCGGCAACCCATCCCCGTTTACGGCTTACGGCACCTATAAGGCTATCCAAGCCAGCTGCAAGGCGGCTTTCGGCGATTCGTCCGTTAAGGGTAAAAGGATTATGGTACAGGGTATAGGCGCGGTTGGTTACCCGCTTTGTCGCCGGCTGTTTGCCGATGGCGCGATCCTATTCGTATCCGATATTAACCAAGAGCGCTTAAACGACGCGGTGCGCGAGTTTGGCGCAACGATTGTAAACGGCGATGACGTGTACAGCTTAGACTGCGATGTATTTGCACCGTGTGCACGCGGCGGCGGGCTGAATGACGAAACGATCCCCAAACTAAAATGCAAGGTTGTTGCCGGTGCGGCAAATAACGTTTTAGCCGATATAGAAAAACACGGCAAGATGATCCATGACCGCGGAATTTTCTACGCACCGGACTATGTTGCCAATGCAGGCGGAGTTATCAATGTGTATTATGAACTCTATACTTATGACGAAGCCGTTGTATACCGCCATATTGACAGGATTTACGACCAAGTGCTTGAAATCCTCAACACATCCAAAACAACAAATGTGCCAACCGCAGCCGTTGCAGATAAAATGGCCGAGGCGCGTATCAATGCCATTAAAAATGTAAACAGTATTTACTTAGGATAAAAATTTGCTGGAGACTAAATATAAACCGATAATCGTTACGGGCGTGTACGGTGCGGGGAAGACGGAATTTTGCATAAATTACTCCGTAGATTACGCTGCGCGGATAAAGCGAGAAGTTCTGCTTGCTGATATGGATGTTATGAATCCATACTTCCGTAGCCGCGATAAGGCTGAATGGCTCAAGGAGCGTAATGTGAGGATTATCGGAAACCTTACCGGCAATACGGGCAACCAAGATACCCCTGCAATAAGCGGTGAGGCAACAGTGGCTGTTATGCGCGGCGATCCGCTCGTCGTCGATTTGGCTGGTGATGCGCCGGGGCTTCGTGTTTTATCTTTATTTAAAGAGTTTTTAAAGCCAGGCGGTTACGAGTTTTGGGTAGTCGTCAACGCGTTCCGTCCAGGTTGCCGTACGGTGGACGATGTTATTACCTTCGTACGGATGGCTCAATCATACAGTGGGTTGCAAGCTACGGCTTTGGTCGCAAATTCCCATTTGTTAAGCGAGACAACGGAAGAGCATATTTTACATGGCTTAAGCATAACGCATGGTGCTGCGAAGCAACTCGGCATACCAATCGTTCACACCTTGGTATGTACTGATTTTATAAGTCCAAAAATTCCAAACGCATTAACTTTTGAAAAAACGGTGATGCGTGCAGACTGGTTGTTATAATATAGGTTTTTAACTCGAAAGGAGCTAAAAAATGGCAAAAGTAAAGCTAAACTTTGCGGAAGCACTCTGCAAGGGATGTTTCTTGTGCGCGGACGCCTGCCCCAAGAAAATACTTGAGCTTAATGAGGACAAGGTTAATCAAAAAGGGTACAACCCTATTCACTGTACGGATGAGGGTGCATGTATAGGCTGCGCCATGTGCGCGGTAATCTGCCCGGACAGCGTTATTGGATTGGAGCGTGAGTAACGATGAAGACTTTGATGAAGGGTAATGAAGCTATATCACAGGCAGCGATTGTCGCTGGATGCAAAGCATTTTTCGGTTATCCAATTACGCCACAAAATGAAATACCGGAGTACATGAGCGCGGCAATGGTTAACGCAGGCCGCGTGTTTGTGCAGGCAGAATCTGAAGTAGCCGCGATAAACATGATATACGGCGGCGCGGCAGCTGGGGTACGCGTTATGACTTCATCGTCAAGCCCCGGTATCGCGCTTAAGCAGGAGGGTATTTCTTACCTTGCGGCGGCGAAACTGCCTTGCGTTATCGTGAGTGTTATGCGCTGCGGCCCCGGCCTTGGCGGCATTCTGCCCAGCCAGAGCGACTATTTCCAGGTAGTTAAGGGCGGCGGCAATGGCGATTACTATACGCCAGTGTATGCGCCAAACAGTGTGCAGGAATCCGTTGATCTTACTATCAAAGCATTTGATATTGCGGATAAGTACCGCACCCCCGTTTTTGTGGTTGTGGATGGTACTTTGGGGCAGATGATGGAACCTGTAGAGTTTAAACCGGTTACGCCGTATCAAATCGATGTAGACTCTTTTGCTACAAATGGGCAAAGCGGCAAGCGTGGATACAGAAATATGGTAAACTCGCTTAACCTTTCCGCTATAGGGTTGGAAAAATCAAACTTCGAACTTAAAGCAACTTACGACGAAATACGTAAAAACGAAGCAATGTACGAATCCAGCGTTAAGGATGGGGACGAGATTGCTCTTGTAGCCTACGGTGTACCAAGCCGTATTGCGTTAAACGCTGTTAAAGCACTTAACGACAAAGGGGTTAAAGCGGGGCTTATCCGCCCAATCACGCTTTGGCCATTCCCGGATGAAGCGTTTAAATTACCGGCAAGCGTTAAAATTGTGCTCGTATGTGAATTAAGCATGGGCCAAATGATAGATGATGTACGCTTGGCTCTAAACGGCAGTGTACCGGCACATTTCTACGGCCGCACAGGTGGCGTTATCTTTGAACCGGAAGAGCTTGTAGATGCGGCGATTAAAGTCGTGGGAGGTGGCAAATAATGGCAATTATCTATGAAAAATCCAAAGGCCTTACAGAACGCCCATTAACCTACTGTCCCGGGTGTTCACATGGCATCGTGCATAAACTGATTGCGGAAACCCTCGTGGAGCTCAATTTACTTGACCATACCGTGGCCATCGCGCCTGTGGGCTGTTCGGTCTTCGCATATGATTTCTTTAATTGTGACGGAGTGCAGGCCGCTCATGGCCGCGCACCAGCCGTTGCAACGGGTATCAAACGCGTCGCGCCGGAGTCTATCGTATTTACTTATCAGGGGGACGGTGACCTCGCCGCTATCGGTACGGCGGAGACTATCCACGCCGCGCATAGGGGTGAAAATATCACCGTTATTTTCATCAACAACGCCATCTATGGGATGACCGGCGGCCAACTTGCGCCAACCACGCTTGTTGGGCAAAAAACGTCCACCTCACCATTCGGCAGAAACGTGGCGCACCAAGGCCTTCCGATAAAGGTCTGCGAAATGCTTGCGGCAATACCAAGTTCATATTATCTTGAACGTACCAGCGTACACGATGTGCCGCATATCCGCAAAACTAAGGCGGCTATCAAAAAAGCCTTCCAATATCAGGTAGACGGCAAGGGTTTCAGCATGGTTGAGATACTCAGTGGCTGCCCCGTCGGCTGGAACGTATCACCGGTGGAATCTATGAAGTTCATCAAAGAGCAAATGATGCCATATTACCCACTTGGCGTATATAGGGACGGAGGTGCGGAAATATAATGAATAACAGTTCAAGTTCAGGAAAGACGGAAAGAATCCTTATAGCTGGTTTCGGTGGCCAAGGCGCGCTTACCGCCGGGCAAATTATTGCACTTCTTCACATGGGGCGCGGACTTAACGTTACATGGATGCCGTCCTACGGCGCAGAAATGCGCGGCGGCACGGCAAACTGCTCTGTTATCGTATCTGATGGCATCATCGGCAGCCCAACCGTGTCCACTAATGCGGATGTACTCATCGCCCTCAACACCCCATCACTTGATAAGTTTGAACCGATCGTCGCCCCAGGCGGAACTATCATCGCCAACACATCCATCATCAAACGCGGCACAACCCGTACGGACGTTAAATTTATCGGTGTGGATGCGACGAACATCGCCGTGGCTCTGGGCAATCTCAAAATAGCCAATATGGTCGCAATGGGTACCTATCTTAACCTGCACCCGGAATTTAACGATTCAGATTTCGAGAAAGTTTTGAACGACAGGTTCGGTGAAAAAGGCAAAGCCCTTATTCCGCTCAACATGGAAGCCATGAAAAAGGGTAGGGTATAATAAATAAAACCGTAGGGGACTTTTTGAAAAGTTCCCTACAACCCTCAAAACTTTTAATTTTTGGGAGATAATTATGTTTATAGATAAGATTAAAGATTTGGCAAAAGCTTATAAAAAAACCATCGTCCTACCCGAAACAGACGACCTTCGCACCTTACAAGCCGCCGAAACGATTATGCGGGAAGGATTTGCGGATATCATTTTGTTAGGTAAAAAGGATGAGATCATAAAACTGGGTAAAGATAACGGCATAACGCTTGATGGGTGCAATTTCGCGGACGCGTTGACATGTGAGCATACTACCGGGCTGGGCGAGCAGTTATATGAGTTGCGCAAGGCTAAGGGCATGACGTTAGAGCAGGCGCAGGAACTTATCCGCACAGACAGCCTGTACTACGGCGCGATGATGGTAAAAACCGGTGTGGCAGACGGCATGGTAGCCGGTGCGGTACGCTCCACGGCAGATGTAATGGGTACGGCGTTAAAAGTCGTTAAAACCGCACCCCGTGTAAATGTTGTTTCCACATGCTTTATGATGGTTATGCCTAATCAAAACGCTGCGGCCTCAAATTTTGGCTCAAACGGCGTTATGGCCTTTGCAGACTGCGCGCTCAACCAAAATCCGGACGCGGCGCAACTCGCAGAAATCGCCGTCAGCACGGCCGGCACATTTGCGGCGTTGACAGGGGAAGAACCGTTGGTCGCCATGTTAAGCCATTCAACCAAAGGCTCGGCGAAACATAATGATATCGACAAAGTCACGGAAGCGTTGAGATTAGCGCAAGAGAAAGCGCCAACCCTTAAGATCGACGGCGAATTACAGCTAGACGCAGCCATTATCCCAAGCATAGGGCAAAAAAAGGCTCCGGGTAGTGAGATTGCGGGTAAAGCAAACGTACTCGTCTTCCCTGACCTTGACGCGGGCAATATTGGTTATAAACTGGCGGAGCGTTTAGGCGGAGCGTCGGCCCTTGGTCCGGTTACTCAAGGCTTAGCTAAGCCCGTGAACGATCTGTCGCGCGGCTGCTCAGCGGACGATATTGTGGGTACTGTTGCGATTACGGTGTTGCAGGCGAGGTAAATCTATTTACTTAAAAAATAAAGGAGAATTTTTTATGTGTCAAACAAAGAAAAGAGAATGTGGAGCTCCATTAGGCAATGCTGGTGGTTATTTGTGTCCAATTGAAAGAGTTCGTGTATGTTATAACTGTTTTTATAAAAATAACGGACGATACCCAAATGAAAATGATCAATAAAATATTCAGATAATGTCTGCTATAAACTGATAGAACGATCAAATAACGCGTTAGCCTTAGATATTGTAATGAAAATTATTATATATTTGTGAATGACTTTTTCTACCGTTGTAATGCGGAAGATATCGTTGATATACTGGATATTACAATGTTATAAGTGTTGTAAAAAGTTATTGTAAATGAAAAGCGAAGTAATCCACGAATAAATAGAGACAATATATTTTAATATGGAGGAATCGATAATGAAGTGGGAGTTTATGCTTGTTTATTTTACTTATAATATCTATGAAGGAAATAATACGATTAAATATAAAGGTAAAAAAGTTTATACGGTAGAAGGAACTCATGATTTCTTGATTGAAAAATTAGATGAGTTTGGTGCAGAAGGTTGGGATGCATATGGTTTTGGAAATATTAACAGTAATCATATATTACTAAAACGTCCAAAATAAGCGTTATCAATTTGCACATTTATTTCTAGCTTGTTTGCATTGATCGCAATAGATTTGTAACGAAACTTAAATGTTGAAATAAGTATTTACCCAGAGATTGTGAATCAACTGTGAGTAAATTCGCAAAAACCACACGAATTAACTCACAGTAGTCCGCAATGACGGTGCGTATCTCTTGGGTTTCGCCATAAGTCTAATGACATTTTTAAAAGAAAGGGATTTCAAAAACAAATGAAAATTCTTGTATTAAACTGCGGTTCCTCATCCCTCAAATATCAATTAATTGATATGACGAATGAAAACGCCTTGGCAAAAGGCCTCGTTGAGCGCATCGGCATCGACGGCAGCCGTCTCGTACACGAGGGTACAGGCGATAAATTCGTGCTTGAAACACCGATTGCCGACCACAAAGCCGCCATTGGCCACGTCACGGACGCGCTCATAAACGCAGCACACGGAGTTATAAAAAATATCGATGAGATAAATGCCGTCGGTCACCGCGTCGTCCACGGCGGTGAACACTTTGCCGGTTCAGTCATCATTACGGATGAAGTTAAAAAGGCAATCATCGAGTGCGCTGACCTTGCGCCGCTGCACAACCCGCCAAACCTTACAGGCATTCTGGCGGCGGAGGAACTTCTGCCCGGCAAACCGCAATGCGGTGTGTTCGATACGGCGTTCCACCAAACCATGCCTGCCAAGGCGTATATGTATGCACTTCCGATGGAACTTTATGACAAGTATAAAATCCGCCGTTACGGATTCCACGGCACCAGCCACCGCTATGTATCGCAAAAAGCGGCGGAGCTTTTGGGCAAGCCTGTAGCGTCTCTTAAATTGGTAACGTGCCATTTAGGCAACGGCGCCAGCGTCTGCGCGGTGGACGGCGGTAAATCCGTGGACACAAGCATGGGTTTTACACCACTTGAGGGGCTTATAATGGGCACTCGTTGCGGCGATATAGACCCGGCCGTCGTGCAGTTTATTATGGATAAAGAGAAAATTGACATCAAGGCTGCTTTGGATATATTTAACAAAAAATCCGGCGTGCTTGGTATATCATGCGTGTCCAGCGACTTCCGCGATATTGAGGATGCTGCCGCCGCAGGAAACAAGCAAGCTGAGCTTGCGCTGGACAGCTTCTGCTACCGTGTGGCAAAGTATGTAGGCTCGTACGCCGCCGCGATGAACGGGATTGACGCAGTCATCTTCACCGCTGGCCTTGGGGAAAACGGCAAAATCGTGCGCGAAAAGGTTTGCGGGTATCTAACATACTTAGGCGTTCAAATTGATCTTGAGAAGAACAATGTGCGTGGTAAGTTTGTAGATATTGGCAAACCTGAAGCAACAGTGCGCCCGCTTATCGTACCCACGAACGAAGAACTCGTTATCGCGCGCGACACGGCGGAGCTATTAAAATAAAAGCGTTTTATTAAAACTTAAAATTTGTCGGCGGGGTTTTTATTGCTTACCTAAATCCCGCCGATTTTGTGTACAAATTTATGATTTATGAAAGAGATGGAGGATTATGGTGTTGAACAATGAGGTTATAGAATTTGCAAAGGAAAATGGGTGCGGTATAATAGGATTTGCGGATCTGACAAAGATGCCGTACACAGCTAACCTAGGGTTTAAGTACGGTATTGTTTATGCACTTGCCTTTTCAAAGGAAGCGATGCTAGAAAACAATGAAAATAAGCCGCAAAGGTATTGGGACGAACATGCACCAATGAGTAAAACCCTTGCGAAACTAAAGAATTATACGGCTGAATTGTTAATGAAAAAAGGATATGCCACAGAAGCAAACACGCCTGCAGCGGACATTGAAGAGAGAACCCTACGCGCCGCGCTCTCTCAGAAAGCTGTGGCAACCATGGCTGGTATCGGATGGATCGGCAAAAACGCCATGCTAGTAACAAAGGAGGCCGGCTCGGCAATACGGCTGACGACGGTTCTTACGAACGCGCCAATTGATTGCGGCACACCAATAACAACATCAAAATGCCCGGTGGAATGTATGGCATGTACAAAAATATGCCCAGGCAAAGCCCCGAGCGGCAATAATTGGTCAGTTGAAACTGATAGGGATGAATTTTTCAACGCTCATGCTTGCTATACTGCCGGACGAAAACGGGCGAAGGAATTGTTGGATATAGAAATAACATGTTGCGGCCTATGTATTTCGGCTTGCCCGTTTACTAAGAAAGCGTTAGGATATAAGTAGTTTATTCAAGGTATTTTCTTGTTCATCGCTACATAAGCTAAGCAAACTTTCTTCTGCACAAAACATTTCGTCCACCACGCGGTAGGTTGGATTATATGCGCTTCTGTAGGCTTCGCTGTGCCGGACTGGAGGATAATTATTTTCGCGCATTTTCTCTAACAGTTCCTGTACTTCCGCTATATTTACGATGATTTCGCCGCTTTCGCCCATAGATATAAAAACCGCCGCGTCAGCTTCAAAGCCTAGGATATCCGCGCGGCCCTTGTTTGCCGATGCGGCGAATATACTGTTAAGCGTTTCCGCCTTCATACCGAAAGACAGTATGGATAAGCAAATACGGCATTGACCGCCGCCGATACGTTCTACAGTGCCAGAAAGCGACGCGGGCGTTGCTTTATTAACGGTAGATACCTCGTATTCCTTTATAATCCATTCTAAGCTATGGTTAACGTCTTTTAAAAAATGCCCATTGCCAAAATTACGCTGGTGAAGGAGTTTTATAAAATCCGCTCCTTGCATTTGAGGGTATTTTTTTTTGTGGGTTAGTAATAATTGTTTGATATCGATTGGTATCATCCTTTCAAAAATAAATAAGAATCAGTGTAAGAAACGAATATCGGAATCATCATTATTTTTTATATGCGTATGCAAAACCCCTGTGGTATCAATGTAAGCCAATAAAACATGATCAATGTCATCGATTCCTTGGCGGGCCAATTCTGTATATAACAAATTTTCGTTTAAATATATAGATTTTAAATGTTCTTTAATAATTTTTCCGTCAATAATCACATTCGTACATAGATCCTCGTTAATTGTAGGGATTTTTATGTCTCGCGGCGTAAGCGGGCGGCTTTGCGATTTGGGCAGTATACTTAATTTACCGCTTGTTTCCAATATAGCAAAATTGATGTCGGCTATGTCAAAAAAATTCTTTTGCCGGCATTCTTCTAAGAGGTCATTGATATTAAGTTTAACTTTTTGCAAGTTTTTATTTAATATCTTTCCGTTTTCAATAAGTATTACCGGGCTACCGTCCAATATTTTCCGGCACCAATAGCTTTTTATGGATAAATACGAGAACATGACCGAAAAAAGCGTAACAACTATCAAAGCGGTAAGCCCCTCCGCCATATGAATATCACGGACAACGGCGTATTCTGAAGCTATGGAGCCAATTGTTATCCCGATTACATAATCAAAAAAATTAAGCTGCGCCATTTGCTTTTTGCCTAATAAGCGGGTTAGTACAAACAGCGTAATTATGGCTATGGCTGAAGAAACAGCGGTTTGCATTACCTTATCTAACATAGCATCACCTTTTACAAGATAAATTCGAAAGATTTATCTTGTATTATGCCCGTTAGAAATAAAAACAACCGTTATTGTTTTGTTACATTATAGTGACTTGCCCATGAACATTTCAAGGGGTTGCTCGTACGGTGGGATATCCATAACGATAGTACCCATGTCCTTATATCCCAATTTACGATAAAAATGTTGCCCATCTTCGTCAACCTGCGTAGACACCATAATCATTTTGTATCCAAGCGCACGCATTTCATCTTCCCAAAACTCCATTGCTTGTTTCCCAAACCCTTTTCCTTTATGAGGGTCTGCTACATAAAAACACGTCAAGAAAGGGATAAAGTCAAATATCAAATTATAGCGCATATATCCTATTGGATTGTTTTCAAAACGAAGTACATAGCATCTTTTATCCCTGATCTTTGAGGCATACTCGCTTTCGGGCAGGTTCTCCCATTCGTTACAGAAATGGGGCTTATCATCCATGGTCGCATAAGTTAGCGTAAAATTTTTTATACCCATAATTACCTCTATTTGATATATAAATAATCGTGAAATTTACAAATAAACTAGGCATACTAACCCAACAAAGCATGGTTTAATTTGTTTTTGCCATTGGATTCACATATCTTTCACAACAATAAGGTTTTGATTACTCGACCCACGGAAATCAAGGTCATAAGATTTTTTTCCTTCCTCAAAGCGGCCGTCAATAATGTAATCCGACCGTTTTATAAGATCGCGTACATGGGGGCAATGCAAGGCCAGCAATTCATCTATGGTGTGTCCTGTGTAGGTAAGGATGTTTAGATGAGGCAATTCTGAACGTATGCGTGACGCCAAGGCGGCAAAAGCCTCTGCCTGCATCGTTGGCTCGCCACCGCTAAAAGTAACGCCCGTAAGGAGTGGATTGGCGCGTATCGCTTCCATGATTTCGTCAATTGTAATATCGTAACCTTGGTTATGGTCATGCGTTTCAGGGTTATGGCAATTGGGGCAACGGATATTGCAGCCCTGGGCGAAGACTGTAAGCCTAAGCCCGGGACCGTCCGTAATGGAATCGTTGACCAAACCCGCTATGCGGATTGTACTAATCGGCATGGTAAATCCGTTCCTCAACCTCTTTAAGTTTGGCGTTGTTAAACCGCTCCAACGAGCCGCCAAGATAACCGGTTATACGGCGTATACGTTCGATCGGCATATTAGCGTCGGCGTTCGTATCGCGGCCGCAACCGGGGCAGATGTCGCCGATTACGCCTATAAAGCCGCAGATCGGATCCCTGTCTACCGGGTGGTTTATGCTGCCGTATCCGACGCCGCTTTCCTTCATAAGGCGGATGATAGCAATGTATGCTTCCTGGTTCTTAACCGCATCGCCGTCCAACTCAACATAAGTGATGTGCCCTGCATTTGTAAGGGCGTGGTACGGTGCTTCCAATTTGATTTTATCCGCGATCGTCACTTTGTGGTATACAGGTATATGGAAGGAATTGGTGTAATAATCCCTGTCTGTAATACCTTCAATTTCGCCGAATAGGGCACGATCCATTTTTACGAAACGGCCGGCAAGCCCTTCCGCGGGTGTTGCTATAAGAGTGTAGTTGAGGCGTTTCTCCTCGGCTTCCCGATCTAATCTATCTCTCATGAATTTTATAATTTCGAGCCCCAACTTCTGCGCGGCCGCATCCTCGCCATGGTGTTTGCCCATAATGGCTTTAAGGCATTCTGCAAGCCCGATAAATCCGACGGTAAGAGTACCATGCTTAAGCGCTTCGCCTATCGTGTCCTCATTTTTAAGGCCGTCGCTATCAATCCAAACACCCTGCCCCATAAGGAAAGGGAAGTTTTTTACCTTCTTTGAGGCTTGCATGGCAAAGCGTTCGTTAAGTTGGTCTATACATATCTTGATTTTTTTGTCAAGCTCACGGTAGAACCTATCCATATTACCGCCTGCGCGTATGCCTATGCGTGGTAAGTTTATGGATGTATAGGACAAATTGCCGCGGCCGGTGGTTATCTCGCGTTCTGGGTCAAAGACATTGCCGACGACGCGTGTGCGGCAACCCATATAGGCAATCTCCGTTTCCGGTCTGCCTTCTTTGTAATATTTTTTATTATATGGCGCGTCAAGGAATGAGAAGTTAGGGAAAAGCCGCTTAGAACTAACCTTACAGGCCAATTTAAATAAATCGTGGCTGATATCCTCCTCGTTATAGTTAATGCCTTCCATCACGCGGAAAACGTGGATAGGGAAGATAGGTGTCTCACCCTTGCCAAGACCCGCATCCAGCGCGAGGAGGACGGACTTTATAACAAGCCTTCCTTCTGGAGATGTATCCAACCCATAATTAATGGATGAAAACGGCGTTTGCGCCCCGGCGCGGCTGTGCATGGTGTTAAGGTTGTGGACGAGGGCTTCCATTGCTTGGTAGGTCGTTTTTTCCGTATCTTTTTGCGCGTTGCGTTCCGTAAGACGGAGAGCCTTGTTAATTTCCAATTCAGCGTAGCCGATTTTAGAGAGTAAAGTGGAAAGCCGAGGGAGAAGGGCGGCATTGTCATCCATTTTAGGGGCAAGGCCTTCCTTTTCCAGATCACCAGCTAGTTTGTCAACCAACTCGTCCACGTCGGAAATTTCCTCGTCAAAAACCTCCAATGCGCGCTTAAGGCTCGTCCAAAAGAGTTTTTTGTAAGTTTTGCGGACGCCGTCAGCCAAGGCGTAGTCAAAATTGGGGATGCTTTGTCCGCCGTGCTGGTCATTTTGGTTGGATTGGATGACGATGCATGCGAGCGCGGAATAGCTGGCTATGCCGCTCGGTTCGCGCAGGAAGCCGTGACCGGTGGAAAAGCCGCCGCTAAGCATCTTCTTAAGGTCTATTTGGCAGCATGTCGTCGTCATCCCATAAAATTCCATGTCGTGGATATGTATGTCGCCGTCTTGGTGTGCGCGGACGAAGTCTTGATTAAGTACGCACGTCATAAAAAACTGCTTTGCACCCTCGCTGCCGTATTTAAGCATCGTGCCCATGGCCGTATCGCCGTTTACGTTGGCGTTTTCGCGTTTTCTATCACTGTCCACGCTTTCGCTGAAGGTGATTTCCTCATATACCTTCATCAGATGAGTATGCCTTTCGCGCGCTTTGCTCCGTTCAGCCCGATACAAGATGTACGCCTTTGCGACGCGTGTGTGGCCGTGCTTTATAAGCACTTCCTCAACAACGTCCTGTATCTGTTCAACGCCGGGCGCGTCGTCGTAGCGGAAATAGACTTCTAAGCCAACCTCGCGGGCCAGCCGCATACAGTAGTCGTCATCCCTAAAGTCAGAAACGGCGATAAACGCCTTCTTAATTGCCTGGGAAATCTTATCATCTGCGTAGGGGACGCGCCGCCCATCGCGCTTTAGAATTTCGTTAACGGCGAAGGCCGCGTTTTTCTCAGTGTTTATCATTATTTAGCACTCTCCGATACTATATATAGTACTTTGCTTGCACCATTATACTATATATAGTATTTTTTGTCTAGTGGTTTTGAAAATTTTTATTCCATTCCAATCCGCCTCGCCAGCGCGGAATACCTCGTCATCTCGCGGTTGTTTCCAACCATGGCTTTCATCGTGTTTTTGGAGCCTACGATAACCACAAGCTCCTTCGCACGGGTTACGGCGGTGTATAGCAGGTTACGCGTAAGAAGCATAGGCGGCCCGCCAAAGAGGGGGATAACTACGACGCGGTACTCGCTCCCCTGCGACTTGTGTATGGTTACGGCGTAGGATAGGGCTATTTCGTCCAGGCGCGCCGTGTCATAGTCGATGATGCGCCCGCCGTCCATCCTTGCGCGCAGGAGGTCGTTCTCACTGTCTATATGGAGGATAACGCCGCCGTCGCCGTTATATACGCCGATACCCTCGCTACGCCCGTCTTCCGTAACCCAAGCAAGGTTGTAGTTATTTTTAATCTGCATTATCTTATCTCCCTCGCGATAGATGTGCGTGCCGTATTCCAATTCATTCTTATATGGGGTGGGTGGGTTTAGAGCTTGTTGCAGCACGACGTTTAAGTTATCCGCACCGAGGGCGGATTTGCGCATAGGAGTAAGTATCTGTATGTCCATTATAGGGTTTGCCTTTGCGTAACCGGGCAGCCTCTCCCGCACAAGGGTTACGATCGTGTTCTGCACGCCGTCAAGGTCTGAGCCGGATGCGAAGAAGAAGTCGCGGCTGTCCTTACCTATGTATGGCAGCTCACCATCGTTGATCTTATGGGCATTGGTAATGATATTGCTGCCCTCAGATTGACGGAAGATAGACCGCAGGCGTGCAACCGGTATTTTTTCGCTCCGTATAATATCCTTCAGCACATTGCCGGGGCCTACCGATGGCAATTGGTCCGCATCACCAACCAAAATAAGGCGCATGTTATACCCAGCGGCCCTTAATAGATAATATATAAGGGTAATGTCAACCATTGAGGATTCGTCCACGATAAGTACGTTACATTCCAGGGGGTTTTTATCGTCCCTGTCGATGTAAACCTGCCCAGAGCCAGAACTTGGATCGCCTCCGTTTATGCCCAGTAGGCGGTGTATCGTTTTTGCCTCATGCCCCGTCGCTTCCTCCATGCGTTTTGCGGCGCGGCCGGTTGGCGCGGTAAGCTCCACGCTAAGCCCTCGTTTTTCAAACAGGGATATCAATGCGTTTATAACCGTCGTCTTGCCTGTGCCGGGGCCGCCGGTTATAACCATTACCCCGTGAGAGTGTGCGGAGATAATGGCCTCTTTTTGGCAATCTGAGAGGGCGATATCATTGGCTTCTTCAAAAATTGCGATATCGCTTTCAAGTTCCGGATCCAATGCCTTAATATTGCCGCAAAGGTTTGTAAGACGCATGGCCACATATGATTCCTGGTGGAAATATTTGTTGAGATATACCAAAACCGCGCCGGTATTTTCGTCGCGTTCTTGGTATATCTGCTTGGAAAACTGCATGTTGTGTAGGATATTGTCGATTGGGTGGAACGGCGCCGCGTCGCTTGCCAGCAAGGCCTCAGCGCGAGCGGCGAGATCGTCTTTCTCCAAATAGACATGCCCGCCGCTCTGCGCTGCCTCGCTTAAGATATATTTGATGCCGGATGCCGTACGGTACTCAGAATCAAGGGGAATACCAACTTTTTCGGCTATTTTGTCCGCCGTCTTAAATCCGATGCCAACAATCTCATCCGCGATCCTGTACGGATTTTTGCGTACGATATCGACAGCCTCAGCCTTGTATCTCTTATAAATCCGCGTGATGTAAACCTGGGAAATGCCAAACTGCTGCAGATACATCATAACATGCCGTTCGGTGCTTTGCTCGCCGAATCTCACAGATATTTCAGTAGCTTTCTTAACGCTTATACCTGGTATCTTCGCCAGCATTTCCGGGTACTTTTCTATAATTTCAAATGTTTCAGTACCATACATGTCGGTAATGCGCTCTGCCATACGTTCACCCACGCCCTTAATCGAGCTGACAAGGTATTTACTGATACCTGCAACTGTTGTCGGGGCGCGGCGTTCCACGGTTACGGCTTTAAATTGGCTGCCGTATGATTGGTGTACAACAAAATCACCCATAAGCCGCACATTTTCGCCGGGCGTAAGCTCTGCGCTGTTGGCGGTACAGGTAATGCGTGAATGGGCATGTTCGCCGGTGCTGAGGACTTCAAACACGGTATATCCAGATTTATCGTCCCGGTAGATAATATGCTCAATAGAGCCTGTGATTTCAGTCATATATCTGAATGGTAGCACAAAGCATGTAAATTTGCAAGAAATATTTACACTATTCCGGTATTTTAATTGAAATATTTTCATCGCCGTTTTTACTTGTCAACACGCAAATTTTGTGGTAAAATGGAACAAAAGCGTTATTTTTATCGTTTATGAATATATATGGACAAGCACCATAAAATAAATTGAGAGAAAAATATATTGGGGGCTGTACAAATGTTTAGTTTCTTTACCGACACGATGGCGTCGCAAACAGCGGCGGGGCAGGTTATATCATATATTATTTTTGGCATATTTATTGTGTTTATAATTATGTCCGTTTTCGTGCTTACGTATTTTAAGGACATCGGACGCAAGGCGCGTAGGCTTCGCGCCGGTAAAGATGGCGGCAACGCCGGCGCGTACATCTCCGACGTGCGCCACGCGTACGAGGGTGTTATACACAAAGGTATGCGCGACGTTGGCGATACTGATATTTTAGACGACAATATCAACCCTACAATCAAGCTTTTTGAGTACTTTATACATTACCTTCCAAGCCTTGCTACGGTAACTGGGCTGCTTGGCACCTTCGTTGGCCTTACCGCCGCCATTGGGCGCATGGACTTGAACATAGAGCAATTATACGGCATAGAGCAGGTTATAGACAGCATAAACGCGCCGATGGGTGATATGTCCACAGCATTCGTCACATCCCTTGTTGGTATCGTCGCCTCCGCTATGATGAACATTTTTGAGAGGATGTTCCGTGTTTTTGCGCGGAGCGACGAAGCAATCGCCGAAGTACGTGATTATATCAATATCAACTTCCAAAATGACGTTTTGACGAATATGACGCCGGCGGAACGCTTCACCGCCTACGAAAACGACCCGGCTAGCATCGCGTGGAGCGACGCGAGCCGGCGCATTGCCAAGGTTTTAACCTCACTAAAAGAATCTGTGGATAAGATGAGCGGTGAAATTTCATCATTAGAAACACGCGGCATTACAAACCTTTCCAACAATATCGCAGAACTTACCAGCGCCTATGCGAGTGAACACGCCGACGTGGCTTCCATCAATGAAAGTATGCGCATGTACATTGACCGCCTGCGCGACCTAGGCATCGCTTTAAATGACAACGGCAAAATGAACGCGCGAAATGAAGAGATCTTGGAACAAATCGCCGTAACATACAGGCTTTTGGCGGAAGAGCAAAGCGAAAAAGGGCGGTGATTATATGCAACGTCTAAAACAAAGGCGCGGACGGAGCAAATCCGTTGCCGCACATAACGATTATTGGAAATCATTTACCGATGTTTTCGCCACGATATGTTTGATGTTTTTCTTCGTAATGCTTGTGTTCGGCATACTTTCAGGGTTTATGGGCAATAGAGCACAGGCCCTTACCCTTACGTTGGAAGAACGGGAAAATGAGCTTTTCCTGCGCGAGTTTGCGCTTGCGGAGGCTCTTGGTTTGCTAGATGACCAACAAGCGATTTTAGACCGTATGGAAGAACTTTTGGATATGCGCGAGGATGAGATTGAGCAGATGCGCCTTGCCTGGGATTTACTGATGTCCCAGCAGATCGCGGATATGAACGCGGCGCGTGAGGCTTTTGAAGAAATAGCTCGGTACCGCTATAGCATCTATAGGCAGGCGGAATTTATGCTTCAAGCTGAAATGGGCCCAGACGTTGTATTCTATGACCCGGATTTAGGTGTGCTAGTTTTTGATACAAGTATCATGTTCGGCACAAACCTATTTGACATATCGCCTGGCGATATGGATATGATAGATAGCTTGCGCCGCGTTCTTTTCGCCATTATTGACGAGTTTGCGCATGGAGACAGGCTTGTACGGCTTGAATCTATTGAGTTTCGCGGCCACGCAGACCGCGAGGGCATGGCTATGCACAACCGGCGCCTTTCGGCGAACCGAGCCGTCAGCGTCGTAAACGCTATTCTGCCGGAGGGCAACGCCGATGCGGTGCAAAATTGCCCATACAGCCCATTCTTTATAGCGTCCGGCTCATCTTTCTTCCATCCTCGAGCAGGTACGTTAGCCTCGCAGACGCCGGAGCAGATGGCGCAAAACCGCCGCGTTGACATTATTATAAACTTTGACGCACGCGAGGTGGACGCGGCCATAGCGCGTATCGCAGAAACGCTTCTTATGCCTGGTGCAGACGATTTCGATTGGAATGTGAATGAAGGAGAACTTGGTTTGGACAGCTATGGCGATGAAGGAATTGATGATTAGTAAATTCATGGGAGAAAACAATGCTAATAACAGCGTTAGAGCTTGAAAATGAGCTTCGCAACCAACTTGCACATATGGATAATGATGAGGTTTTTGCCAATCTTGAGCCAATAACTGCTCGTTTGCGTGCGATGGGTTTTTATGGCCTTGCCCGTGACCTAAGTGCAGCCGCCATGACAAAGGATGCGGAACGCCGTGATGAAGTCCTTTTGCGCTTATATAAAACCTTTGGCGTGGAGCTTTTTGGTAATATTATTGTTGAAAATATTTCGCCTTGCGAAATTGAGTTTGAATGTGCCTACGGTTTTGCGAATACAGAAGTTGTGCTTACGGTAAATAGCGGGGATGGGGCATACCCGCTTAACTTAAATAAAGAAAATATTGAACTTTCTTTTAGCGTGGATACTGGTGATAACTCGCTATATGCATCGGTCATATCGGTTTTACCGTCCAGCGGCGGTTCGTTCCGTATTTTGCTTGTTCTTGGCTGCAAAGCTGGTGCGTTTGACCGCGCCGGCGTGTTTTTATTACGCGCTAACCTTGTAATTGGCAAAGCAATCATTGCTGGCGGCGTGGTTAGGCTAAAGGCACATAATACAATCCCAGCCCGCATTTCGGATGATGAGATGGAAAAGCGATTGGATTTAAATTCGCCGCGTGGGGCGCAGGCTTTACCACCGCGTTTTGTTATACAGACAGAGCCCAAACCGGTTCATATTATACCTGGTCTTATACAATTTAAGCAAAAAAGCACACGGATTATATTTGACAAACAGGGAAATGGTACGCCAAAGGTTCTTTGCGGCAACGGCGCGTTCCGTGCGGGTTTACCAAGCATCGCATCAGTGAATATCAGTTTCAATCCCATAAACTATAAAAATATGGAACAGAAACTCGCACAAATCGGCAACTTCAACATTATGCCGGAAACGGCCGTTTGGGTGGAATGGGAAGATTTTATTGCCGTATACAGCATTCAATATAAAGGCTTTATTGAAAAGTCTCAGAGGTAAGTATTATGCCAATATACTCGTTAAAAAACAACTATGTGCCTACGCTTTTCAACACAGGTTCGGGCAATTGCTACGCTTATTTTAACAATGCCTTCAATTTGTTGGAAGAGTTTTTTGATATGTGTATCGTTAAAGAGGATGCCGGCATTACGACGTCTGGGCGAAATATTACCGGCAACGAGGCAGGCGCGCTTTTAGGTGATATATTTGCTGGATTTTATGCCGCATACACGCTGCTTTGCGAAGATGACAGAAACGCCGCTGAGTACCGCTTTATTTTTATGCAATACGCTTTCGCCGCGGCACTGCTGGAAAGCCCAGCCACGGCCGCTTGGTTTTATGAACAAAACGCGGCGCGATGGCTTTCCGCCTTGCAACAGCAGGATGATGAGGCGGATATTTACGCGCCGATTGCCGCCGCCTGTAAAGATATAGGCTCATACGCTACGATCAATGTTAAAGACGTGCGCGGCGTGGCTAATCTAATAATTTATGCGGCAAAAATGCGTGGTTTAGTCCGGCTTATTGATGAAAACTTTGCGCCCGTACACTTAGATGCGAGCGGATTTTTGCTGAGATTTATCCTCCACGCCTCACCGGACGATTCCGTTTTATTGGAAAAGGTAGATTGGTTCAGCATGCAGCATGTACCTATCGAAACGGTCTTTTCCCGCCCGCTGCTTTTTCAATCCATTTTAAAGCGTGTGGCTGAAAAAGGCGGCGGTATATTTAACCATGGCGCTTTGCATATTTTAAATGCCTTATTGGTATACCATAATAAATTAAACCAACAGCAAGGCAATATAGATATTTTTTATCAAGGCTATAATAATTACGAAAAACTCGGCAAGGAAGCCTGTGTGATTTTGGACGATAATGCCGATTCATTTTTATTATACTACCTTTATGGCGGTGCGCCGCGTGGGCAAACCTTACCGCAAAGCCCACATTTTGCCCACTTGCATAAAGAGTTTATTGCGAATGCTAATTTTTATGAAATAGTTTCACGTTACTTTAATAAATACAATTTTTCTAAGCATGAAGTAGATTTGTGCACTGAAATCGCCGATCCGTCAGGTTTTTTATCAGCATGCTTAGATCAACTGTACAGTGTGGACGCAATACACGGCTACGCTGGTACAGCCAAATTACGTTTTGCTTTTGAAAATTATCCGGCTGAAATAATTGCGGATTACTCACAGTTTTCTGAAACAACCGTCAATTATTATTGGTTACCTGAACAACCGGCCGCCGTATTGGACGAAAACGGAAATGAATTTATTTCACCAATACTCTTCACAAAGCAACGCCGAACACACTCATCCATTTTGAGGCAAAGCGGCGCAGGCACAAACGACGATACCGGATTTACCGCCTTGACACCGACATTCCGCAAATTATTTTTATATGGATATGCATATAATTTTATAAAAAGCGGGCATATTGGCACTATGCCTTATGAAGCAGCGGCCTATAGAGAAATGGTCGTTAATTTGCGCAATATGCCGCCGGATATTAGTATCCCTGCGGCACGCCAAGTTGTGTTAAACGCAAAAGCCAATGGAGATGCGGATACAGCGTATATGGCTTCGCGTCAACTTGCATTTATTTCGCCTACGCTTGCTACCTTACGTTTTTTTTCCTACGTAAACAAGCAGCACGCTTCTGCGGCTTTTACATTCGGCGATCATATTCTTAATATAATTGAAACATTAGATATCTCCGGGGATGAACTGTACAAAGCACTGGGTGATGACGACCACCGCGAGCTTATCTCAACACTTATAAACCGCACACAAAACAGTATTTACTATAATAACGAAATCGCAAAAAATCTGCATCGCCTTAACAGAGAACTGACGGCAGATGAAATCGTGTATCTCAATTCTTCCTATGTTGACCATAACTTTAAGCCGGCGGGCGGAACAAAACACGAAACGATATTAAAATATAACAAAGATATAGATACGGACACACGCTTATTATTAATGTTTTTGGAAAATAAACTTATAAACCGTGAGTTTGATACGGAATTTAACGATGCATTCGCAAAGTTGTGGGATGCCGTTTTTGGTCAACACGATAAATTAAAAAGTAACGATATCGCAAGAGACGGGGCACACGCTATTATTTGGCGCGTACTTGCATACGGCGATTCGCCGAAGTTTGCGTTCTTTACAAAATACATTGAGGCTTTTAATGAAGCGGCGGATTCTGCCGTGTTATATGAGTTTGTATTATTTAATAAAATACAAAACAAACAACCCATAACCCGCGCCGAATCAGACCGGATGTTCTTGTTATACAAAGCGCAAATGATCGTTACAGCGCGTACGCTTGCGGTTGCAACAACAATTGGCGCGGCAAACCCGTCGGCACATCGCTTTGCGCCGCAACTTGCGGCCGAACTTCTCGCCTATGAATGGATAGATGCAGATGCGAGATGGAAGAGTTTAACCGTAACAAACCTACCGTATGGTGAATTTTTGTTAGACGAAAAAAACGCGAGCTATACCGGGCTTGGAGTGGTTTTGCAAAACGACGCTCCGATTTATACGTATGTTCGTAAAATCGGATATGAAAACATTTATAAGCTGAGGTATAGAGAGGACGGCGTAGAACGCACCGACGTGTTTGTCCGCAATTTTGGCCGTGCGACTTGGCTTAGGGAATACATTTTTACCCGCATGCTTAATTTTGCCAAAGAACGGGGAAATAACGATTTAGACGCAAATATGCCACTCATTGCCGGTCGGATTTGCGTAGATGGAGATGTGTTTAACGGAGACGTTCTGCTTGCTTATGTAGATTATTTAATCTCGGAAGCGGCTGCATCGTCGAATATACATCTACTTGAATTAACTCGGGCGTTAAAGTATATAACTGCCGAATCATCACAAAATTCGTTTACAAAATATTGCCTTTTTGCAACTAAAAACGGTGCGTTCGTGGATAAATTAAAACGTTTACTAACAATTATTTTGCTTTATTGGCCCGAAATAAAGGCAAATACTGATTTGCGTAAGTTTATTGCTTTCATACGAAGCCTGGAGCGCGTTTGCGGTGCCAATAAATTGGGTAATTTGTCGGATTATTTGTTTGAACAGATACAACAAAATCCACATATACAGCCAGATTTACGAGAAGTGTTTCGGACAGAATATGTTAATATGTGATAGTTAAGGATAAAGTGCAATATTGCCGCTAACCAAGGCGTTTTTAAGGCCATAAGAATCTTTGAGCGGGACTGTTGAGTACATTACGGCACGGCCTTCATCGCCATCATCATGCGCGTCTGAGCCGCATAGAGCGTATAGCGTTGGGTTTCTATCGCGGTAATCACGGGCTAAGTCATTATGGTTATTATGCCGTGGGTGTCCGTTAAAAACCTCAATGCCGTGAGCGATGCGGATGAACTTGCGCTCATTATAATCACGGAATGGATGCGCCTGGATGATGAGCAAATCGTTACCGAACTTGGCCGCAAATTCCGTCGGGCACATCTCGTGTAGATACTTGTTTTTGCGTAAAAAGTCTTCATCTAAACCATACAGCAAAAAATCGCTGTTTATACCTTTAAAGCGTATCTCCGCCCCCAAAATTACGTTAATGCCAAGCTTGTCGCCCGCAATTTTTGCGGCGTTGTAGCCTTTTAAAAACTCATCAACAAAAGCGTCCCACATATCGCTTGTAGGAGCGCTTTTTGTTGTAGACGGGCGCGTAAAAAAACTTTCGTGTATATGGTCTGTCACTACGAAACTTGTATACCCAAGCTTGTGATAGCGACGGGCAACCTCTGCGCCTGAAATAGAGGCGCAGGGGCTGCTCTCGCTTGTATGTACATGCGTGTCGACCTTATACATTACTTGCCGCGTTCAGCCATCAAAATTTCAATCTCGCTCTCGTTTATACCAACCATAGCTTCGCCAAGGTCTTCAGATAATTCGGCGAGGAGTTTGTAGTTGTCGTGGTTCTTTACTGCCTGTACAATGGCGGCGGCGCGTTTGCGTGGATCCCCGGATTTAAAGATGCCAGAACCAACAAATACACCTTCCGCACCAAGCTTTAGCATAAGTACCGCGTCTGCCGGGGTGGCGACGCCGCCGGCAGAGAAATTCGGTACGGGCAGCTTGCCATACTTGTGTACATATTCAAGAAGACCAACAGGCACACGAAGCTCTTTAGCGCGGTTAAACAGTTCGTCTCCTCGCATAGCTTTAACCTCCGACATTTCACGCTGGATCGTACGCATGTGGCGCACAGCCTGCACTACGTCACCAGTACCTGCTTCACCCTTCGTGCGTATCATAGCAGCGCCTTCCGCTATGCGGCGCAGCGCCTCGCCAAGATCTGTCGCTCCGCAGACAAACGGTGTTTTAAATTTGCGTTTTTCAACATGATATACATCGTCGGCTGGAGTAAGTACTTCGGATTCGTCTATGCAATCTATTCCCAAGGCTTCAAGGATTTCGGCCTCAACAAAATGACCGATGCGTACCTTGGCCATCACAGGAATACTAACA
>Ga0123355_10000608_pt1 | contig 48311 bp, 36 predicted proteins | sample TergutEmb28metaG_3_FD_89872 | JGI IMG/M metagenome (GOLD analysis project Ga0123355, IMG submission 89872) | Embiratermes neotenicus P1 segment gut microbial communities from Petit-Saut dam, French Guiana - Emb289 P1 | ecosystem: Host-associated > Arthropoda: Insects > Digestive system > Gut ...
ATACGGTAAGCATAACTTTCAAAAAACTCATTATTTATGTGGACTTCGTTTTGCTCAAATGTTTCATCGTCGCAGGCAACAAGCAGGAGAAGAAGCAGTGTTGCAAAGACAAAAACACTGCTTCTTTTTAAATATAGACATATTTTCTTCAAAGAAATCAAACCTCCCAAAACAAATACATCTAACTTGCGCCTGCTTCTGCAGGCTCATGTTTTTTGTTACGGCTAAACTCCCAAGGATTGTGAATCTTCGGAATATCATTGAGCAGTTGCTTCGTATACTCAGCTTGTGGATTCAAGATAATCTCATTTGCAGAACCATACTCTACAAACTTACCTTTCTCCATAATATATACGGAGTCGGAAACATAGTATGCAAGCCCCATATCGTGAGTGATAAAGATGATAGTCATCCCAACCTCGTCACGAAGCTTCAACAGATAGTCCAAAATCGTTGCACGAGAGCAAGCATCAATCATTGAAGTCGGTTCGTCTGCAAGCAAAATCTTAGGGCGAAGCAAGAAAATACGTGCAATCATAAGACGCTGCATTTGCCCACCCGAAAGTTCAAAGGGATACTTGTTAGTCATCTCATCAAACTTCAAGTTAACGAAACTACAAGCCTCGCGCATCCTCTCAATTTTCTCTTGCTTTGGCAAGCCACGTCCACCGCGCATATTAATGCAATCAAGCAAAACGGTATCTATTTTGGTAAAAATATTAAATGAAGAGTACGGATCTTGGAAAATAGCCTGAATACCTTTCCAGTACTCTTTTTTGTTCTTTCGTGAGCGAATATCCCGTGGTTTGCCCATGAAAGAAATTTCACCATCAGTTACGGATGTCAACCCGAGTAACATCTTTATAAGTGTAGTCTTACCACTGCCGGACTCACCAACAATGGAAATCAAATCTCCTTGATAAAACTCAAAATCAACACTGTTAACTGCAACTGTTTTCTTCTTACCATGTCCGAAAACTTTTGTAACGCCCTTTCCACTAAGGCAGAGTTGTCTATCTTCAGCCATTATCGTTCCTCCTTAGCGTATATTTCACGAAGCTCACTCTCGGACATCAAACATCTAAAACCACGATTGTTTTCAACATCATTATACTCAATAGCATATACCTTGCATTGTGGTGTGGCGTATTTGCAACGCTCAGCGAAACGACATCCTGCGGGTGGCTTCTTCAAGTTTGGAGGAGTTCCCGGTATAGCTGTAAGCTTAACGTCGCGAGCACCTTCTTCAGGCACCAGCATAGCACCCATCAAGCCTTTTGAATACGGGTGGAGTGGGTCAAAAACCATTTGATTTGCTGTGCCTTTTTCAACGATTTGTGCAGCATACATAACCATTATGTCATCTGTTACGTTGTACAGTAGTGGCAACTCGTGAGTGATGAAAATCATGGACTTAATAAAACCAAGATCCATCAAATCATTAAGCATTTTAATAACTGCCTTTTGACTTGTAACATCGAGAGCTGATGATGGCTCGTCAGCAATTAGAACCTTGGGTGAAAGAATCGTAGAAACTGCAATAACGGTTCTTTGCTTCATGCCACCGGAAAGTTCTACTGCGTACTTGTTTAGTGTGTCTTTGGGAAGGTTGAGTATCTCAAATCTTTGACGTGCTAAATCGTATATGTCTTTTCTTGACGTTTTTGGTTCGTGAGCTAGAATTACATCTTCAATGAACTTGATGATTTTACGTGTTGGGTTGAGGGCATTCATCGCCGCTTGGGGGATGTATGATATTTCAGTGCCTAATACATTCTTGCGAACATCGTTAGGATCCCTTTGGGTAATATTATTTCCATCAATTATGATATCTCCACTTATATAATGAAGTGGTGCAAAATAGTAGCCCATCAAGCTCAGTGCGAGTGTAGACTTACCACATCCTGACTCACCGGCTATGCCGACAGAGCGTCCCTCCTCAAGTGTGAATGAAACATTGTCAACAGCATAGACATCTTCTTTGTGACGTGTTATGTATTTAGTTGAGAGGTTCTTGACCTCAAGAATTAAATTACTCATATTCCTTCCCCTCTAATCTCTAAGTTGCGGATTGAATACCTGATCTAAGCCTGTATTCATCAAGTTGAGTGAAAACGATATGGCTGCGATGGTAAGAATAACCGGAACATATGCCCACCATGCTCCAACAAGATGTGCGCTAAATGACAACGCCCAGTTCATCATAAGCCCCAGCGTCGCAACTTCTGTGGTACTCGGACCGAGACCCAACATAGCAAGCCCTGCCTCTGCAAGTATAGCGGTAGAAACTTGCAAAATTAGTGCCATAATGACATATGACGCTATATAAGGAAGCACATCTCTCAAGACAATTTTCGGTAAACTATGTCCACTCAACTTACTGAGATTGACATGGTCACGATTACGTAGTGAGAGCACTTGTGAACGTACTGAACGTGCTGTCCACACCCATGCTGTCAGCCCTATGACAACCCCGATAACAGTAACACTTCGAGATGCAGGGCCTATACTAAAGGATATTAAGACCAGCAAGACAAATCCGGGTATGACAGTAAGAATGTTGCATATAAACATTATTATTTCATCAACCCAACCGCCAATATATCCTGCGAGCAAGCCAAGTGTAAGACCGATAACGGTAGCGATTGACCCTGCAATAAGACCAATCATCAACGAAACCCCTGTGGCTTGTACAAGCTGTTTTAGCATATCTCTTCCAAAGTTATCTGTGCCGAGGGGCAATCTGCGCACATTAACTACATCATTGATGTTTATGTAATCAAGACTGGATATCTCTGCTTGGAGCTCATATTCCCCTGTCTCCAAGTCGATAGCGTATAGGTGTATGTCTGCTAAATCAAACATGCCACTGACCCTTTGGTTAAGTCTTTGATAAAACCTGTGGTCAGCCGTAATCATACCATCAATACGATAGTCCGGGTCGTAATTTGCTGACCAAATTGCTACAAGATTTTCGGTATCATCAATATCTATAGTATGCTCAGGCACATTACCAAACTCAATAAGCCAATCCCGCATTGACTCCTTGTCCTCAAGAGGCAAGTTTAACTCCATACGTCTATCATCTGCACCGGGTAGTCTCATTGTGTATACAGTAACATTTGGGTTTACAGAGTCATATAGCGAAAAATAAGTGCCGGGCGGAATAAAGGAGTTGTAGCCAATCATTTGAAGCGGATTGCCCGGATTTAAAATAGGGTAAATAGTAATAAATATTAAAATAGCCATGAAGATAATAAAGCCGGTCATGAACTTGCCGGATTTTAATAATTGTCTAATCTGATTTTTCAACTTACATCCACCCCCTTACTCATATTGCGTTGCTTTGATACGTGGATCAATAAGTCCGTAAATTATTTCAAGAATAAATACGGAAACCAGTACCATTACAGTTATAACCAACGCAATTCCTGTTATAAGCGGGAAATCGCGTCCACCGATAGCTTGAAGTAGTTGTGTGCCGAGCCCCGGATATGAGAAAATCATTTCTGCGACTATTGCTCCACCCATCATAGTTCCGATTGATACTGCAAGTCCTGTAACTTGTGGAAGCATAGCGTTTCTAAATACATATCTCACGATTTTGCGATCCTTGATACCCATGAAGCGGCTGTATTTTACATAGTCGGCGTTTAGTTCGTATATTGACATAGAACGCATACCAATGGCTTGTCCGCCGATTGAAATCAAGACAATAGACCAAAACGGCAAGTGATAGTGCTCTATTATTGAAGCGATAAATCTCCAACTAAAATGAGGTATCATGCCCATTTCATATCCGCCGGAAACAGGAAACCATCCGAGTCCCAGGGCAAAAACAGATAAAAGAACAACTGCGAGTCCGAAGGCCGGAATGCCACTAACGAAAAGCGTTGCGGGCATTAAAACCTTGTCAAAACCACTTTTTTTGTAAGCGGCGAGTGCACCAAGAATGTTACCTAATATCCAACCTGTTATAATTGCCGGCAACTGTAACCCGATTGTCCATGGTAGTGCACTTGCAATTATGTCTGTAATCTCACGAGGGAAACGCGCAAATGATTGCCCCCAATCTCCACTTATCAGATTTCTGACATACATGCCAAACTGTACTATTAGCGGTCTGTCCAGACCGAATAGTTCCATATAGTGTTCGTAAATTCTGCGAATCGCATCAGCATCGACAAATCCGCCGCCTCCGGGTATTACTCTTTGCATAATTGCCGTAAGTGGATCTCCCGGCATAAGCCTCGGCAAAATAAAATTTAGAATAACGGCAGCGACCAATGTTATCAAAAACCACAATGTTCTCTTTACATAATACCTTGTATAGCCATTTCGCCAAAATCTGCTCCATGTTGAAAGTTGAATATCTTCTTCGGAGTTATATTCGGGATTATCTGAATTTTCCGACATGTCAAAATCATCTGACTTATGTTCATCTGTATTTTTTTCGAGTTCACTCATATGCAAGTCCCTCTCTTTGATAGGTTTGATTTAATTAGGAAAAGAAAGCGGTCATCATTTTATAAATGACCGCTTTCGAAACGAAGCAGAGATTTAGCCTACTAATCTGATGTTAAATAGATCTGCTATTGCTAAGCCGTTTACTGCGTTAAGTGGTGGAATATTACGTCCATCTCCAAGCTCTGTGAAGCCTGTCCATACGGTTTCATTTACAGCGTGGAATTGTGCCGGTCTGTACATGAGAGTGAATGAAGGTACTTCTGTGAGATAGATTTGAACAAGTTCGGTGTACATTGCTCTAATTGCCGCCGGGTCTGTTTCAAATGGAATTGCAGTTAGTAGTTCGTCAACACGAGCGTTTGTCCAACCACCCCAGTTGCCTGCCCAGTTACCATCAATGCCAACATGATCTGATGAGAGCAGATTGTAAATACGACCCCAAGGTTGCGCAGGTGATGAGTCATCTGTCCACATCATGAAGATGTCATATTCGGTGTGAACTGCTGCAGTGACGTGTACTTGATATACGCCCCACTCATCAAATTGTGTTACTATTTCGAGTCCAATATCTGCACCTGCTGCGGCAACAACTTCCATTGCTGCTTCCCAGTCAGTCCATCCGTATGGTACAGACGCAATGTAAGAGATTCTCTCGCCGTTATACGTGCGGAATCCTGCATCATCTCTGTCGGGGAAGATTCCGTCGAGAATTTCATTGGCGTATGCAATTCTGTCTGCAACATTAGGCATAACAGCATCCCATTGTAAGTCTCTGACATCTTCGTGGTTAATTAGTGCTTGCTCGCCATCTGTCGGGTTCATTAGAGAGCGCGGCACTTGTGAGAAACTTGGACTTTGGAGTGTAATTGCATTTGCGATTATGAGATCATAGTTGACAGCCATTGCGATTGCTCTGCGAACGTCAACGTTGTTTATTCCGGGAGCTTCACTGTGCATATTGAAAAATGCAGTTGGTAAGCTGAGGCAAATGCCGAAAGGTTGTTCATCCATAAATGTTGAGATTGGTAAACCTTCTTGTTCCCACATCAGATGTACATTAGGAATGAAGTTCTGGCTAACATCAACAAGGCCTGCTCTGAATGCAGCTTCGCCTGCCGGATTGTCAGGGAAGATTGGATTGCCTAAGAATCTTGGCGTAGGTAGGGTGCCCCACATGCTCGGATGTTGGCCCCAGTAGTTATCATCACGAATTAAAGCAACCATTTCATCATTCATGAAGTGAGGTCCGAATGGACCGGAAAATACGACATCTTCTCCCGGATCTTGGTCGATTTCATCCCAATTGTTGTTGTTACGCTCGAATAGCGTTTCCATCCATGCCTGTTGAAGTACGTAGTTTTGTACGAGATATGTTTCAACCATGAGATGGTTGACAGGTAGTCCTTCAGGAGTAACTGCTGAATAGATTGCAACGGTCAGCTCATCTACAGCTTCTACTCTGTCGATGAAGTTAGCAGGAACAAAGCCCGGTTCAACTTCTGCTCTACCATGGAATGTAAATGAGAAGTCAGCAGCTGTGACAGGTGTACCATCACTCCAATGTGCATTTGGATTGACAGCGAACTCAAGCCTTGTGAAGTCGTCGTTCCAGGTGAACGGTCCGTATGCCAACAGCGGAGTCATTGAGCCATCAAGAATATTGAACATATATGGTGTTTCAAACATTGTTACACGCGCGCCACGTGAAACTTCTTCGTGAACTAATGGGTTGTTCATAGAGTTTGAAATTGGATTCCAACCATTAGAAGGACTCCATGTAAAGCCCATGAAATAAAGGGTCTCTTCCCGTGGTAGTCCATGTGCATCAAACTCGCCTTCAATAGGCTCTCTGGGCTCTTCACCATTTTCTTCTGTGTCCGGTGGCGGTGGTGGATCATCATCAACTTCTACAGGTGGCGGGTCGTCTACCGGTGGTGGTGCAGGTTCCGGACCATCACATGCAGCCAGTACACCCACAAGGCTAAAAACCATTACGATTGCGAGCATAAGAGAAAAAATGCGCTTTTTCATTTGTTTACCTCCAAATATTTTTTTGATTTGAATATATCGTCACGACCCTGAAGAGTCGATTGACGCGATTGGTGCCCTTCCTCTGTCATTGCGGGCTTGACCCGCAATCTTATATAGTATAGCGTCGATTAATGGGATCCTGAATCAAGTTCAGGATGACGAGCTTCCCGCCGTCATTGCGGGCTTCCCAACGTCATTCTGCGGATCGCGCAGAATCTACGCAGTTTCTCCGGCCACAAACTCTGTGTTAAGAACCGTTGTGACAGGAGGCGCAGACGGATCCTCAATAGAGCGAACAATTTGACGTACAGCCTCTCGACCAATCTCAAACATTGGCTGACGCATGGTTGTAAGCTCAGGGAAGAGAATGCCACGAGTGTCGGGCACATCACCATCAAAGCCAACTATTGCCATATCCTTAGGTGCGGAAAGTTCATGTTCAATCATAGCCCTTAAAACACCATAAGCAGTTTTATCAGCTCCTGTGAAGCATGCTTCAGGAATATTTCCCTTAGCAATAATTTCTTTCATTTTGTGATAAGACAGCTCCTCCATGAAATCAGTGTAAATAATCGCATCCTCAGTAGGCAGAGAGTGGTCAGCCATAGCCTTTAGAAAACCATTCATCCTATCTATTGAGCAATGGTAGTCCATATCACCTGTGAAATGAACGATATTTCTATGCCCCTGTTGGATTAAATAAAGTGTGGCACGATAAGCACCATCAAAGTTATTAACTTGAACTTTATTAAAAATCTTACCCGGAACATTGCCCTCAACAATCACAAAAGTAGACGCTTTCTTAATTTCTTCGTAGAAAATGTCGTTAATATTACTATTGTATGCAATTATCCCATCCACACGACCTTGTGAGAAATAATCGATATACTGAGCCTTCAAATCATAATCATCATTTCCACTACAAAAGACAACATTGTATTTCAATTCTTCCGACATGCGGTGCACGCCATCTATGAAACCAAAGAAGAAAGGATCAGTAAGATTGTCTAGCACCACGCCAATGGTTGAAGTCTTTTGGGTGACAAGGGAGCGGGCAATGGCACTGGGAGCATAATTATGTTTTTTGATTATTTCTTGGATTTTGGCTCTATTCTCAGGACTTACACCCGGCTTATTATTCAAAACACGTGAAACAAGAGCATTGGACACATTAGCCTCTAATGCTATATCTGTTATAGTTGCTATGATGTATCACCTCTCAAAATTGCATTTACAAATCGTAATTCAAAGTAATATTATTAAAAAGAAATAGCTCTTTGAAAAAGACTCTAACATATTGTAAAACGATTTACAACCAAATATACGCTAATTTTACACCAAATATTAAGATTCTGTTAAATAGACAAAAATTAGGGACGAAATTTATGCAAAATCACTAACTGGACTTATTTTGTCAACATATACAAGATAATTTGATGATTATCGTTTTACATCAAAACATAAAATATGTATTGATTTAACCCTGTCTTGTGATATAGTGTAGTTAGAGAAGGTATCATCACTGACAACTACAAGCCGCTTCATATGTCTGAAAGGGTGAGTGAAATGAGTAGAAAAAACGAACGATTACATGTTGCAGTACTGATTGCCAATAGTGGAGATGCGTGCCAGAACACAATTATTGATGGAATCAATGATTGTGCTCACAAGTATGACATTGATATAAGTGCCTATATTGGGGCATATCAAACAATGGATAACGAATATGTTTCCCATTATGAAACATGCTATGAAATAATTAAGAACTCAAAGTCACTGGACGGACTTATAATACTTACAGGGTTCATTACGCCCGAAGAAGGCTTTGAAACCTTTGCAGAAGAGATTGTTCAGACCTTTATGCACATTCCTACAGTGTCTGTGTCCTATCACATACCCGGAATGCCCTCAGTGCTTGCAGATAATGAAAGCGGAATTTACAGTATTGTAGATCATTTAATAAAAGATCACGACAAGGAAAAGATAGCATTTATTAGGGGCCCTAAGGGGCACTTGGAAGCTGAAGAACGTCTTGCAGGATATAAAAGAGCACTGTCAGCGAACAGTATAAACTTCGATGAACAATATATTTTGCCTGGTAATTTCACACAAATTGGTGGAAATGAAGCCATTAAAGAGTTGATAGAAGTGCGAAAACTTCCATATGATGCAGTGGTTGCAAGTGATGACGCAACGGCTTTTGGTGCGATAAATGAGCTTAAGAGCAGGGGAGTGTCCGTTCCAAAAGATGTGTCTGTTACAGGCTTCGACGATGATAGAGTTGCAACAACATTCACCCCGTCCCTGACAACAGTCAAGCAGAATTTTCGCCAAATAGGTGAAACCAGTGCAGAAACCCTGGTCAGCCTTATAAAAAATGAACCTGTAGAAAATAAGCAATACATTGATGGAAGGTTCATATCTCGTCAATCATGTGGTTGCTTATGCGAAGAATTTCTACAAAATAAAGCGATTCGTGATGACTCGTGGAAAAACTCAGACTGCCTAAATATATATGTTTTGAAAGAGTTTGAGTTGCTTTTCATAGACTATATTCCTAAAGAACAGCTTGCTGGATGGGTTGATGTATTGGTAGGTTGTATTAAGTCAAAGCCATTTATGGCAAACGATTTCTACAAAGCATTCGATGGAGTTTTAATTGAGTACAGCTTGCGATCTAACGATTACCTCAAATGGTTTGAAGCTCTTGATGCCATCACAGCAGGAGTCGGAGCATATAGTAGTGAAGTTGAAAATTTAAACACTATACTCTCATCATTAGTTAATACGACAAAGCTTGTTCAAGATGCATGCCTAAAGTTCGTAAAAGAAATGGAATATGAACTTATTGAAGCCAGACAAAAACTTAGCCGAACCGCCAGTGCTTTGGTACTAACCCATGACCTGGACTCGCTATCTTACGAGTTAAGCAAAGCGCTTCCATTATTATCATTGGATTTTGCAATTGTTGGATTATATGAAAATAATACATTGGATAGTATAAATAACTCAAAGCGTGATATCGAAACTATCTTCGGATTTTCAAAGGGAAGGATAATCAATTTTAAGTGTAATGGAAAGAGAACAGAGCTCCACACACTTATTGAAAAATATAATATTAAGCGAGAGCGCCAAACTCAATGCATTTTTCCACTGTTTTCAAAAGATGATGAAATGGGAATACTATTTCTTCCATATAATAACAACATACCAACAGTTGTATACGAGTCAGTTCGTATGAGCATCTCCTCTGCGGTAAAAGGCATTCAGTTGTTAACAAGAATCAAAGACCTATCTGTGACAGACGAACTCACAGGATTGCTCAATAGAAGAGGCTTTTTCCAATTTGCACATTCAAGGCTTCAACACTTGCAGAGGAATTTTGGACTAACACCTCTTGTAATGTTCTTCGACATTGACGGTCTAAAGCGTATAAATGACAACTTTGGACATAAAGAAGGCGACCTTGCCATTGCAACATTTGCTAAAATTTTAAGGAAAACTCTACGTGGAGAAGATATTATCGGAAGAATGGGTGGCGATGAGTTTGTTGCCCTAACATCAGTGAAATCCGGCAGAGATGGCAAGAAGCTGGAAAAAAGAATCAGAGAAAGCTTTGTGAAGCTGAATGAGAAAAACAGGTATAAATTCAAGCTCGATAGCAGTATTGGAATTGTTGCTCTGGAAGAGCCAACAATTGAATGCTTTGATGACGCAATGCTAAGAGCTGACAGCGTACTATATGAAGAAAAAAGAAAAAAGAAAGAGGGAATAACTCCCTGAATCTACAGCAAAATTTGCAAAACCAACGTCATTCTGCGCGTAGTCGCAGAATCCACAGAAAGGTGATAATAGAAAGTATGAATAAGCAAACATTAAACGGCGCATGGACACTTGAAATTCTCGGCGAATCACCATTTAAAGGTGAGAGCCTGCAAGCAACAATACCTGGATCAGTATATTCAACGCTTCTAAATGCTGATAAAATGCCTGATCCATTTTGGCGTGATAATGAACTGGACGCGCTAAAGATAATGGAACATGATTTTATATTTACACGTGTATTCGACATTGAAAATCATAGTGCAAAAGAAATCCTTCTTATGTGTGAGGGGCTTGATACGCTTTGCGACTTGGAGCTAAATGGTGAAAAAGTTGGCTTTGCTGATAATATGCACAGACAATGGGAGTTTGACATTACCGATAAAGTGAAGAAAACAGGCAATGAACTTAAACTCACATTCTACTCACCCACGAAATATATAGCGAAGAAATATGAAGAAATCGGCGTTGAGGGAACAACAGACGCAATGCAAGGATTTCCACACCTAAGAAAAGTACATTGTATGTTCGGTTGGGACTGGGGTCCAAGATTACCTGACGCAGGGATTTGGCGTGATATATCCATTACATATGTAAGCGACGCAAGGTTCGAAAGCGTATATGTTACACAAACCCACAATGCAGGTGAGGTAGAGCTTGACTTTGACATAGAGTGTAATGGTGAATATGACTGTGTTGATGTAATTATCACATCACCCGATGGTGAAACCATCACGGAACAAATATTATGCACAATGGAAGATTCGCCGGAAGTTATGGCAGGTTTCTATGGTGCCGGCGAGCCCATTGTCATAAAGAACCCACAACTCTGGTGGCCTAATGGTTATGGCGCTCAGCCTTTATACAATGTAAAAGTTGTTCTTTCAAACAAGGGGCAAGAGCAAGATACTTGGGAACGTCGAATCGGTCTGCGTACAATGACAATCACAAGAGAAAAAGATCAATGGGGCGAAACTTTTGCACATTGTGTCAACGGTGTTGACATATTCGCAATGGGTGCTGACTATATACCGGAGGACAATATTTTCTCGCGTATTACAGTAGAGAAAACACGCAGACTATTAGAAGACTGCGTCGAAGCAAACTTTAATGCAATACGCATTTGGGGTGGCGGATATTATCCCGGTAATGATTTTTACGATATCTGTGACGAACTTGGACTTATCGTTTGGCAAGACTTTATGTTCTGCTGTGCAATATATGAATTGACACCAGAGTTTGAAGAAAGTATTCGTGAAGAAATGATTGACAATGTTAAGCGCTTACGTCATCATGCTTCACTGGGTCTGTGGTGTGGTAATAACGAACTTGAGCAAGCACATTATGACGGATGGTATGAAGCAACCCTCAAGCAAAGAGCGGACTATATCAAAATGTTTGAGTACATCATACCCCAAGTGCTTGAAGAACATGACCCACAAACATATTATTGGCCTGCTTCAGCTTCCAGCGGTGGTAGCTTTGATGATCCTAATGACCCCAACAGGGGAGATGTTCACTATTGGGATGTTTGGCATGGCTCAAAACCATTTAGTGAGTACAGAAAATTCCACTTCCGCTATGCGTCAGAGTTTGGATTTCAAAGTTTCCCATGTTTGAAAACAGTAGAATCATTCACATTACCTGAGGATAGGAATATATTCTCACGTGTCATGGAAATGCACCAAAGAAACACAGGAGCAAACGGAAAGATACTTGGATATTTAGCTAGTATGTATCGCTATCCAAATGAGTTTGATCATCTATTATATGCGTCGCAACTGTTGCAAGCAGACGCAATACGATATGGCGTTGAGCACTGGCGACGCAACAGAGGGCGTTGCATGGGTGCAATATACTGGCAACTAAATGACATTTGGCCTGTAGCGTCATGGGCGTCAATTGATTACTTTTGCAGATGGAAAGCACTGCATTACTACGCGAAGCGTTTCTTTGCACCAGTGATGGTATCATGTCACGAAACCGGTGAGATGACAGAAAGACCTTTCTGCGTGGCAGAGCCTAAGCCGATTAAGAAAGCAGCACAACTGTCTGTTGCAAACGAAACAATGAGCGACATATCAGCAATAGTACGATGGGCGCTTCGTAATCCATTAGGTGAAGTATTAAAGTCAGGTGAAGAAAAACTAAAAGTAAGTGCATTATCATCAGAGTGGTTGCCTGAATATGACTTCTCAGACTGTGACGAACTATCAGACTACTTCAGTTATGGGGTTGAAGTAGAAGGCGAAGTGGTATCGTCAGGAACTGTTTTGTTCTGTATGCCGAAGCATTATAATTTTATTGATCCAAAGTTAAGTGTGACAAGAGATGGAAAATACATTACAATATCAGCAGAAGCATATGCAAAGAGCGTTGAGATTTACTCAGATGATGAGGATTTTGTGCTCAGTGACAACTACTTTGATATAAATGCAGAGAGCGTCACTGTTGAAATAGTACGTGGCGATCCAAGCAATCTCAAAGTGCGCTCAGTATACGAAATTGGGCGGTAATATCAATTAAGTAGGTAAGAGGCAGTATGGTAGCATTATTATTAGCAGTAATATATTTAGCATTTATTGGACTTGGGCTCCCTGATTCGTTACTTGGGTCAGCGTGGCCGGTGATGTACAACGATTTAGGTACTAATTTCTCCAACGCAGGTATCATAACAATGATAGTCGCTGGTGGTACGATTATAGCCAGCTTGCAATCTGATAGAATCACAAGAAAGCTTGGAGCGGGGCTTACAACAGCAATAGCTGTGCTTGTAGCAGGAATTGCTATGTTTGGTTTCTCCAATGCAACGGCATTTTGGATGTTATGCGCACTAGCGATTCCATATGGTCTTGCTGCAGGAAGCATTGATGCAGCACTTAATAACTATGTTGCACGCCACTATAGTTCACGTCATATGAGTTGGTTGCATGCGTGCTGGGGTGTTGGTGCAGCAATTAGTCCAATAATTATGGGTACTACTTTAGCACGTGGGCTAGGCTGGGAAACCGGTTATTTCACAGTGTCAATGATTCAGGTTGGTATAGCAATTGCCATGTTCGCAAGCTTGCCACTATGGAGAAAAAATAATGGCGGTGTTCCTACAGAAAAGGACTCAGGCAAAGCAATGCCACTACGTCAAGCGTTAAAGATCAAAGGCGTAAAGCTCATATTACCTGCATTTTTTGCATATTGTGCAGTGGAGATGACTACAATCCTCTGGGCAACAAGTTATCTCGTGTTACATCGTGGGATACCTGCAGAAACTGCAGCGTTATTCGGATCACTATACGTCGGCGGTATAACAGTGGGAAGATTTCTCGGCGGCTTTATAGCCAATAGAGTTGGTGATCGAGGAATGATTCGTGGCAGTATTGCAATAATAATAACAGGGATCATCATGATAATGATTCCATTTGAAGCAGATATTCCAAGCTTGGCAGGGCTTTTGATTTTGGGTCTTGGAAGTGCAACAGTATATCCGTCAATCATACATTCAACACCTTCAAACTTTGGTGCTGAAAATGCACGCGCAATAATTGGCGTGCAGATGGCGGGGGCATACACAGGCTCAACATTCATTCCGCCACTTCTTGGCTTAGTAGCTCGCTTCACAGGTATTGGGATTTACCCGTTCTTCATCTTCGCATTTGCATTATTACTATTACTGATGACAGAATTATTAAATAGAACCGTAGATAAAAATAGGGTCTAAGCCCTAAACCCTAATTAATCAAGAGGAGGCACAAAAGTGAGAAAAGCAGCAATTATTGGAGCAGGGAGCACCTATACACCTGAACTGGTAGAGGGATTTGTTGAGCGCAATGACAATCTGCGCTTTGACAGTATTGCTCTAATGGATATCGACATGGCAGGTCTGGATTTAGTCGGAGGTCTGGCAAAGCGTCAGCTTATAGAAGGTGGATTCAAAGGCGAAATCATACTAACTGATGATATGGACAGAGCCCTTGATGGAGCGTCATTCGTATTTGCACAAGTTCGTCCGGGCAGAATGGCAGGGAGAATCCGTGATGAAAAAATCCCCCTCAAATATGGACTGCTTGGTCAAGAAACAACAGGCGCAGGCGGGTTCATGCAGGCGTTGCGTACAGTGCCTGTCATCATGCAACTTGTTGATGATATGAAGCGTCTATCAGAAAAGGACGCATGGCTGATTAACTTCTCCAATCCATCAGGGATTATTGCAGAAGCTGTACTGAATCTAACTGACGCGAAAATGATCGGACTCTGCAATTGTGCAATAAACATGGTTAAAGGCATAGCTGATGTTATCGACACATACGATTTTGACTATGAATATGTAGGACTTAATCACCTAAGTTGGATTACAAGTGTTGTAAAACATGGCGAAACAGAGAATATTGTTTCTGAGCTTGCAGGTATAGCTGACACAGCAATGAAGAACAACCCTGTTGCAGAAATTGATCCTGCAATGATGAGAGCAGTGCCATATGTACCATCATCATACTTAAATTATTATTATGCACGCAGTGAGCAAATCCAGAAATGCCTTGACGCAGAAAAGACTCGTGGTGAGATCTGTGTGGAGATTGAAAGTAAGCTACGTGAGCAATATTCAAACCCTGACTTGAAAGAAAAACCTGAAGAGCTCACTCAGCGTGGTGGTGCACTTTATGCAACAGCAGCAGTATCAGCAGCGGAGTCAATAGCCTGTGATAAGAACGACTTGCATGTGGTGGCAGCGAAGAACAATGGTGCAGTGCCATTCATGGATGATGATGATGTTGTAGAAGTTTTATGTAGTTTAGGCGCAAATGGAATTGAGCCTAAGCCCGTAACAGTGTATAATGAATATGTAAAAGGGCTCATGAGAGCGGTAAAGGCTTATGAAAAACTGACAGTTCGAGCAGCAATGGAAGGGGACAGAGATGTTGCGCTGGAAGCGCTGATGGCTCATCCTCTGGTAGGAGATATTGCAAAAGCCTTACCACTTTTAGAAGACATGCTGGAAGCAAATAAAGAATATGTACCCAACTTTTTCAGGGGTTAGGGTCTAGGATCTAGGGTTTAGGGTTTAGGGGCTAGTAAACGAAGAAAATAGTACTTGACAAGTGCAGGCAAAATGAGCTAACCCATAACAATTTAACAAGAAGGAATGAAAAATATAGATGAGTAAATTAGTAATAGGTGTTGATGGCGGAGCAACAAAAAGTCACATTGCAGTATTTGACAGTAATGGAAAGTGTGTGGCTTTTGAAACTTACGGACCGCTGAATCATGAGGTGATGAAAGGATCATATGAGGAGCTGGAAGAGCGACTCTCAGATCTTTTGCCAAGAGTAGTAAAAACGGCAGGCGCTACGATTGACGATATTGCTCATGCAGTTTTCGGACTTGCAGGAGTAGATACAAAAGCACAGCAAGTGCTAATATCAAATATCATTGATAGGATTGGCTTTAAAAGCCAGATGACATGCAATGACGCACTTCTTGGCGTGCCTGCAGGCTGTCCAAGTTGCATTGGGATATGTGCGATTAACGGCACAGGATTCAAACTTGCAGCCATTGACAATAGCGGAGTTGCTGTAGAAACTTGCGGGCTTGGCATTTTCACTGATGACTTAGGTGGCGGAAGCTGGTATGGCCACAGAGCAATCGGATCAGTATATAACGAGATATATAAACTGGGACGTCCTACCATAATGAAAGAAATGATTTATGATCTACTGGGCATATCACGAAGAGAAGATTATTTAGAAATATTCACAGAAATGCTGGAAACCAATAAGCTCGACAGAGTAGCGCTAAACTCCATTACCTTTGACGCAGCGGCACTTGATGACGCAGTTGCACTAGGCATACTGGAAGAATCCGCAGAACAATATGCAGGAGCTATCGCACGCCTTATACTTGATCTAGATTTCCCGAAAAACAAGACAGTACATGTTGCACTGGCAGGGTCTGTATTTGTTAAGCAGAAAGTGAAAATACTGCGAGAAATGATAAAAATGCGCGTTGATAGCGCATTAGATTGCCAAGATGTCGTATATACAGAATTAGACGCTCCACCGGTAGCAGGTGCAGTAATGTGGGCAGCGCAAAGTGCCGGCTTTGACTTTGGAATAGACACAGTAAAAGCTGAGCTGGCGCTAAAGTTATAGAAGATCCAACGACAACGCACTTTAAAAGTATGCATGTTCATCAAAACTGAAAGGTAGAAAATCCCCCACCTGTCATTCTGCAGGTCGTCGCAGAAACCACAACCACCGTCATCTCCGGCTTGACTCGGGAGCCAACAAATCAACGCGGAGGTTGTTTGCCATTTTGGCATTCATCCTCCGCTTCAATTATTCAATTACAGTAAATCAACTAATACTAACCCCTATTTAAAAATCATTGCACCATGATGGTCTATTTTCCATTTGACTGCGTTAAAAATCCATGAAAGGTCACAGGCATTTCTGCGTATTTTCGCCTTGTCAAATGAAAAATAGCCTCACAATGCCATCAACGATTTCTAACAGGGATTAGTATAAATTGAGAGTGTCATAACCTACTCCATTATAACCTTATAACCATTCTTTTCGAGGTTTTTGACAACTCTCTCGCCGTGAGTTTTATCACCGACTTCGCATGCAATGTGTAGTATAACCTCATGTGGATCTAAGTCTGCACTCATGCGATCATATTGCACCATGATGATATTTGCATAATTATCAGACATGATTTTTGCGAACTCTTCAAGGCTGCCAGGTACATCTTTCATCACAGTCCTAAACTTGAGCTTACGGTTACGAGCAACAAGACCGATATCGATAATTCTATGCACGAAACTAACATCAATATTACCGCCTGAAAGTATACAAACACAACGCTTGCCCTTTACATCAACCTTACCGCCCAGTACAGCTGCAATAGAAGCTGCTCCTGCAGGTTCTACTATTTGTTTACAACGCTCTAGTAAGTTCAAAATCGCAGAAGATATCTCAGCGTCACTGACTGTAATGACCTCATCCACATACTCGTCAATGATTTTCTGTGTAATATCACCTGGTGTTTTAACAGCAATACCGTCGGCAATGGTGTTAACAGCAGGTAATGTTACGAGCTTCTTTTTTTCAAAAGACTGCTTAATGGCATTAGCTCCTTCGGCTTGCACCCCAATAACTTTAATTCGAGGGTTAATGCTCTTCAAGGCAAAGGCAGTACCGGCAAGCAGCCCGCCACCGCCGGCAGGGACGAATACTATATCCACACTTGGAAGTGCTTCCAGAATTTCATGTCCGATTGTTCCTTGTCCTGCTATGACCGAAAAGTCATTAAACGGATGAATGAACTCGGCATTGGTTTCCTTTTGTATCTCCATTGCCTTTTTGCACGCATCATCATAGGAATCACCGTACAAAGTTACGGTAGCACCGTAATCCTCTGTGGCTTTTATCTTTGCAATAGGTGTGGTTTTAGGCATGACAATGGTGGATTTTATGCCTAGTGTTGCTGCTGCGAATGCCACACCTTGTGCATGGTTTCCTGCGGAAGACGCAACAACGGATGATACTTCACCTTGCTCAGCAAGCTCGCTTATCTTATTATATGCACCGCGAATTTTGAAAGAGCCTGTTTTTTGCAGGTTTTCATACTTTAGATAAACTTCGCAACCTGCCATTTTAGAAAAGGTTTCAGAACGTTCAAGAGATGTCTTATGTAGCACCTCTTTAAGTCGCTCGGCAGCCTTTTCAATATCCTGCATTGTTAGCATACTAATGATTACTCCTGTCGAAAATTTTATAGTTGAATCAGAAATGCTATACTACGATAGCTCCTTTGTCTGCACTTGAAACCATCTTCACATATCGTGCATGATAACCCTTGTGATCAGGCATTGGGCGTAATTTCATATCTATTTTACGCTGTGCCAGCTCTTCATCACTAACATCAAGAGAAATAGTGTATTTGTTCATGTCAAAGCTGATTTTATCTCCATCTTTAACATATGCAATTGGACCACCACTTGTTGCTTCCGGTGAAACATGTCCTATTGCTCCACCTCGTGAACCGCCGGAAAAGCGTCCATCAGTGATTAATGCAACAGTGTTGTCCAAGTCCATTCCTGCAAGGGTGGAGGTAGCTGCAAGCATCTCACGCATACCCGGTCCGCCTGCCGGACCTTCATAACGGATTACGATTGCATCTCCTGCTTTGATTTCAAGAGCACTAATTGCAACAGCAGCATCTTCTTCGCATTCAAATACACGTGCTGTTCCTGTAAATTCTAACATTTCCGGAGCAACAGCACTGCGCTTGACAACTGCACCGTCAGGGGCAAGGTTGCCATATAGTACGGCGATTCCGCCTGTTGCAGAATATGGGTTGTCGATTGGGCGAATTACCTCATCACCACGTCGTTTGTGACCTTTAATTGCTTCACCTACGTTTACGCCGTTAACTGTCATTGCGTCAAGATTCAGCATGTCACGTAGTTCGTTCATAACAGCATATACTCCACCTGCAGTGTCTAAATCTTGAATATGATTGCCACCTTTAACAGGGGAGAGTCTACATAGGTTTGGCGTCTTTTCACTAATGTCATTAAGCGTGCGCAAATCAAATTCAATGCCTACTTCATGCGCAATTGCCGCTAGGTGCAGTATTGAATTTGTTGAGCAACCCAGTGCCATATCTACAGTCAAAGCGTTTTGGAATGACTTTTGCGTCATTATGTCCAGGGGGCGAATATTCGCGCGGAAGAGCTCCATGATCTGCTCTCCGGCTTTTTTTGCAAGGCGCTTTCGTGCAGCATAAACTGCAGGAATTGTGCCATTACCGGGTAATGCCATGCCGATTGCTTCAGACAGGCAGTTCATAGAGTTTGCAGTGAACATCCCAGCACATGAGCCACAGGTTGGACAGGCATTGTTTTCCAGCTTGAGCAACTCTTCATCAGAGCATTTGCCGACCTTATGACGCCCTACGGCTTCGAACACGCTGATTAAATCAGTTCCATCAGCAGATAGCATTGGTCCTCCTGATACGAATATCGAAGGCAAGTTTAGTCTTGCTGCTGCCATGAGCATTCCAGGTACGATTTTGTCGCAGTTTGGGATAAACACCAGTGCGTCGAGAGCTTGTGATTTTGCCATGATCTCAATGCTGTCAGCAATTATTTCACGAGAAACAAGAGAATATTTCATTCCCTCATGTCCCATAGCAATTCCGTCACACATTGCAATAGTGTTAAATTCCAGAGGTGTACCTCCATTTGCAAGTACGCCGTCTTTTACTGCTCTTGCGATTAGCGGTAGCTCAATATGACCGGGTACAATTTCATTAAATGAGTTAACAACTCCAACTAAAGGTTTATAGATTTGACTATCAGTCAGTCCGGAAGCCTTGAGCAAGCTCCTTTGTGGAGCACGCTCTGCACCCATTTTCATGCAATCACTATGCATATGTATGACCATTCCTTTCCTGTCTACTTTCCTTTGAACATCTTTTCGCGGATTTCTACACCAATGGTTTCAATTGGAAGTGCTCTTTCAACTTTACGTTTTGCTTCGAAGTTGTGACGTCCGTCTTTGTTTTCTTGAATCCACTGTTTCGCAAATGAGCCATCTTGTACTTCTTTAAGAACTTTTCTCATTTCGTCCTTAGTTCCTTCAGTTATAATACGGTTGCCCAGCATGTAGTCACCATACTCAGCAGTGTCACTAACTGAGCTACGCATGCCTGAAAGTCCGCCAAGTGCAATCATATCAACAATTAACTTCATTTCGTGCAAGCACTCAAGGTATGCACTTTCCGGTTGATATCCTGCTTCTACAAGTACGTCGAAGCCTGCTTTGATGAGTTCACTAACACCGCCGCAAAGCACAGCTTGTTCGCCAAATAAGTCTGTTTCAGTTTCTTCTTTGAATGTGGTTTCCAAAATTCCTGCACGTGCGCCACCGATTCCGTATGCATAGGCGAGAGCAGTTTCTTCGGCATGACCTGTGTAATCTTGTTCAACAGCGATTAGGCATGGAACGCCTCTGCCTTGTGTATATTGATAACGAACTGTATGTCCGGGGCCTTTAGGTGCAATCATGATGACATCAACATTGCTAGGTGGCTGGATTTGACCATAAAGAATGTTGAAACCATGTGCGAAACATAATGTTTGTCCATCACGAAGATTAGGTTTAATTTGAGTTTCAAAAAGATCACCTTGTTTTTCGTCGTTAACAAGAATCATTATTATGTCAGCCATTTTTACAGCTTCATCTGTGTTCATTGCTCTTAGTCCTGCTTTTGCAACAACATCTTTAGTTTTTGAACCTTCATAAAGTCCAACAACAACATCATAACCGCTTTCATGCAGGTTTAGTGCATGTGCATGTCCTTGACTTCCATAGCCAATAACCGCGATTGTTTTCCCCTTAAGTAGTTCCTTGTTGCAATCCTGTTCGTAATACATTTTAGCCATTTTCATTCTCCTTTAATTAATTTCAAATTATATTATTATATTATTTTTACTTCTTTAACATCGTGCAGTTTTGCCAGTTGCTTTACTATTTGCAGTTTTGTTGCCTCATTACCCTCCGAAGTAAGGATAATTCTTGAAAAATTATTGTCCTCAACCATTGGGTCGGCATGAAGAGTATCAATGTTATATCCACGTCTGCAAAACAGTCCTGCAACACGCACGAGAACACCGAACTTATTTGATACAATAATGGATAACGTAAACTTTTTTGTGTCCATATGGATGATTACTCCTTTCGAAATATAGTATATTGACGTGTATTTTTTTGTTTGGTGAGGCGAAAACCCGCAGGAATACATGGTATTTCAAGGGGTTTCAACGAAATCAAACGGAAAAAGATGCGTTAATATTAATCTATGATCATGTCTGACACTGCTTTACCCGGCGGGATCATTGGTAAAACCTTTTCGTCTTGACTTATAATGCAGTTAATAATAACGGGTTTCTTACTTTCAAAGGCTGTTTGAAGTGCAGTTTCCAGCTCTGCTTGGTTAGTTGCGTCAAATCCAACTGCTCCGTAGGCTTCAGCTAACTTTACGTAGTTAGTTGGTCTTTCCATAGTGGTTTGCGAGTATCTTTTGTCATAGAACTGTCCTTGCCACTGGCGAACCATGCCCAGTACGCTGTTGTTCATTAGAACTACAATGATAGGCAGTTTATATCGTACGGCTGTTGCAACTTCGTTCATGTTCATATGGAAGCTTCCGTCGCCTGTGAACAAGATGGTTTTGGCTTTGCCTTTTGCAACCGCCGCACCGTTTGTAGCACCTACACCGAATCCCATTGTTCCAAGTCCACCTGATGTAAGGAAAGTACGGGGTTTCTCAAAGTCATAGTGTTGCGCTGTCCACATTTGATGTTGTCCAACGTCTGTTGCTACAACTGTTTCAGGGCTTGCAAATTTGCGAACAGTCTTAATGATGTTTCTTGGATTAAATCCGGGTTCATTAAACTTATTATTTGCAAACTCTTTGTATTCAAGTGCACGCTTGTGCCACTCGTCATGTTTTGCAGGGCTAACCATTTTGGTTAATTGTGGGATAATAGATTTTATATCACCCAGAACACTGCAGTTTGCAGGAATATTCTTATCAATTTCAGCATCATCAATATCGATATGGATGATTTTTGTGTCTTTCTGATATGCTACTTTATCGCCGGTTGCTCTGTCGCTAAAGCGCACTCCAATGCCGATAATAACATCTGCGTCGCTCTTCATCTTTGAGGCTGCGTATGTTCCGTGCATTCCTGTCATGCCCAGCGCCAGTGGATTACTTTCGCTTACAGCAGAAAGTCCCATTATACTACAACCAATGACAGCGTCGATTTTTTCAGCGAACTCGGCAAGCTCTTCTGATACATTCGAAATAACTGCTCCGCCACCACAATATATATATGGACGTTTTGCAGAATTTATAATATTAGCAATTTCCACGAGCTTAACATCTTCAGTAATGTCTACAGCTATTAATGGTAACGGCTCTCCACCTTTGAACTCACATACTTCGGACTGGATGTTTTTTGGAATGTCAATCAGCACAGGGCCGGGGCGTCCTGAGGCTGCGATTTGAAATGCTTCACGTAAAGTGTCTTCCAGTTCATTGACACTTTTAATGAAGAAGTTATGTTTGGTAATTGGCATGGTGATGCCTGTGATGTCAACTTCTTGGAAGCTGTCCTTACCAATCAAAGGGAGGGGGACATTTCCTGTGATTGCCACCATAGGTACTGAATCAAGATATGCCGTTGCAATTCCGGTTACGAGGTTTGTTGCTCCCGGACCTGATGTTGCAATGACCGTACCAACTTTGCCTGTAGCTCTCGCATATCCATCAGCAGCATGCGCTGCTCCTTGCTCATGACAGGTGATGTAGTGGTTGATTCTGTCGCTGTTTCTGTAAAGTGCATCATAGAGGTCCAGCACAGCACCCCCGGGATAACCGAATACATCAGTAACTCCATGAGTGATGAGGGTTTCAACTACGATTTCTGCTCCATTCTTTTGCATAAATAACCAGTCCTTTCAGTAAATATTAATATATGAACGAGCGTGAAAAGGAGTGGTTATTCTTGTGCAACACTTGCGGTTTCCTGTAGGGAGAGCGAGTGGCACATTCTTGCGTTAGTTTGAGTTTACTCAAACTATTACCAATCCTTTCAGTATTTCTAAAACAAATGCCCTACAGCGGTGTGGCTGTAGGGCTTCAAACTTTGCACCTTTAATCTTCTTGTTTGCAGCAAACCCCAACAGCACTATTGTTAAATACAATAATGAGAACTAGGACTATAATGCTGACAAGCGCTGCAAAAAGTTCAAACATTTTAACATTACCTTCAATGCGAATTTTAATTTTAAGTACTTTATACCAATTTATTATATTTGTCAAGCTTTTAGAAAAGCTTTTATGGTTATTTACTCATTTATCATCCACTCTGCAGCACAACGCATAAGTGTGTGGCAAACTTCACGAGTTTCATCAAAGTCATCAGACTTAGTCATATTAGATGAATTCATATAAAGTCGTCTGTTTGTTTCAATCATAACTGAAGCAACACGCTTGTCTTTTCTATAATACTTCATTGGCGTTATAGCACCGCCGAATGGGGTGTTTACTTTTGCAGAATACCCCAGCTCACGTACTTTGTCGCAAAGGACATCACGAAGCCCATCAGGTGTATGATAAGAGTCAGTGCCTATGTCGAAGTCGGGACGATTGAAGATTCCTAACGGCTTAGCTCGAGTTAGAGAAGGGAAGGAGTGCCCGTCGATAATAAGACATTTTCCGTATAAATTGAGGGCATTTTCAACAGCTTTGTCCAACATTTCATGATGTGGGTCGTATACTTCGCGTAGAATCTTCTCCCGCAGCGCTTCATCATGCATTCGTAAGCGCTTACCAAAAGAAGTCCGTGTATACATCAACCCTTGTCCGAGCTTGGCTTGTGACTCAAGATTGTCGTCACGGAAGCGTTCTACGTCGCACACAAAGCGGCTGTACTTTGCAACAATTTGCACCGGGAAATCCGGTGCATTGTAAAGCTCATCACAAAAAGCGTCTGTCATGCGACATATTTCACGCCTAAGTTGTGTATCGCTTAAGAATATTGACTTTTTGTATTCCTCAGGGATTTCGATAGATGCATGGGGTACATGCACAACCACGAAGCCGTAATCTTTCATGTAATAGTTATTCCTAGTTCTCAGATTCTGCGACTGCGCGCAGAATGACGTTGTATAGTATCCCTTACCCCCAGTATCCCCATGGGCTCCAATATGCATATGGTGGAGGATTAAGAATACGGAAGAATACGATATAGTAAATGTTAAATAACGCAACAAGAGCAATAATACCTCTGGCTATCCAATCAGCCTTCGTTGGCTCACGCTCACTATACCATGTTTTTGTTTTCATCTTGCTGTAACCACGCAAGTCCATTGCATTTGCGATAGTTCCAATGCGCCCAAATGAAGTCATAATAAGGGGTGCCAGTATGAAAACCATTTGCTTTAATCTTGGTCCAATTCCGGCTTTTCGTGCGTCGAGCTCAACGCCACGCATCATGAGCGAGTTTTTAATGTCCATAAAATCACGAGCGATATCAGGAATGGTTCTAAATGCAAGGGAAATGACCATACAGATTTTATAAGGCATGCGTAGCTTGTTAAACCCGGCTGCAAGTTCAGACGGTGTGATTGCGAGGATAAAGAGAACTGCAGTTGAGAGTGAGCACAATCTTTTGAAGAACATTGCACTTACGTACCATATAAGCTCTTTTGAAATAAAGAAATGATCTGTCCACCTAATAAGGATTGTTTCACCGCCCACATGTGTGTAACCTGAAGACGGACGAATTAATATTATCATTGCCGATCCAATAACGCCTGCCATTACAAACATGAACAGTAAAATCAATGCAATGGGTTTCCAGTTTGGCTTCATGGTTATTATTCCAAATGTGCAAAGTAAGAACATGGGTAACATTATCCGCACATCAAATGTCATTATAATGAATACCGTTATGACGATAAAACCAAAAACCTTTGTAGCTCCATTGAGCCTGTGCAGTGGGGTATTACCGGGAGAATAGTTAATTAGTAATCGATTATTCATCAGCATTCACCATCCTTTTGTTTCGCTCATGAATAATATAGTATTCAATGCATTTCTCAGGAGCTATGTCTATTTTGATTGCTAATGTGTAAAGAGATGTTTGCTTTAGATTTGCACGAGTTATGACATCATCATCAGAAAGAACTGAGAAAACGCTATCATCAGCAACAAGCTCACCCTCAGAGAGAACGATTGCTCTATCTGTGTTTTCAATAGCAAGGTGCATGTCATGTGTTATAAAAACAATTGTTTTCCCATGTTCGGTATTTAACCTGTTAATAAAGTTGATTATTTCCATATAGTGGCGATAATCCTGCCCCGCTGTGGGTTCGTCCAAAATTACGACCTCAGGTTCCAGTGCAAGTATTGAAGCAATAGTTATACGTTTCTTCTGACCGTAGCTGACAGCGTCAACAGGCCAGTTACGCATTCTATATAGCTCACAAGTTCGTAGTGTGTTTTCTGCGCGAGATTTAACCTCTTCTTCAGGCAATTTATTAAGCCTAAGTGCGAGTTCTACTTCTTCTTTAATAGTATCTTTAACCAGCATTTGGTTTGGATTTTGCATAACAAATCCAATTTCCTTACCGATTTCTTTAACGCTCATTTTACTATAATCATCACCATTTATATAAATTGCACCTGAGTCAGGGCGGTCAATTCCGCATATAAGCCTTGCTAGAGTTGACTTCCCGGCACCGTTTTTTCCAATCAGTGCAACACGTTCGCCTTTGTGAACCTTAACACTCACGTCTTTTAGAACGTTTTTTGCATTGGTTCCACGAACATATGAGAATGTTACATCATCAACTTGGATTGCGGAATCACCAAGAGCGGGCTTTTCTGATTCAGGTTTATCTGCAAAGAAGTTTCGTAATTTTTCCCTGTCAGAATCTGAAAGTTTCATTTTCTCAGGGTCTTCAAGTCCTTCGATTTTTTCAATATCACAACCTGCGTACTTAAGGGCAGAGATATATAGTGGCTCACGAATACCATATTGTTCCAATAAATCACCACAAAGTAGTTCACGTACAGTGGTGTTTGCCACAATTCGTCCCTTATCCATTAGAACCACGCGGTCAATGGGGCGATAGAGTGCATCTTCCAAGCGGTGCTCAATAATAACAACAGTTCGATTACTATCACGCGCTATTTGATCAATCAAATCGATGGTGACCGTGCCTGAATGGGGGTCGAGAGATGCCAGGGGTTCGTCGAAAATAAGAATGTTCATGCTCTCGCCCAAGACGCCTGCAAGGGCGACTTTTTGCTTTTGTCCACCTGAAAGATTAAATGGTAGTGAAGTAAGGAAATCCTGCATTCCCACCACTGTAGCTTGATTAAGGACACGTTTAAGCATTTCGGGGCGGGGCACGCTTTCGTTTTCCATTGCAAAGGCAATGTCTTCACCTACAGAAAGTCCGACAAACTGTGCGTCAGTATCTTGTAGCACAGTGCCTACCATATTGCTAAGTTTAAAAATCGACAAATCACGGGTTTCCAGGCCGTTAACCTTCATTGAACCGGTTATCTCGCCGGCGAAAGAAAACGGTATAAGCCCGTTAATACAATTTGCCAGTGTGGATTTCCCACTGCCTGACGCTCCAAGAATGAGAACCTTTTCACCTTCGTAGATTTCCAGGTTTATATCGTGGAGTGTTGGTTTGTTTTGGATTTTATATTTAAAGTTAAAATCCTTAAATTCAATTACAACTTTTTTATCTGTCATATTAATTATTCTTATCCTACAAAATCTGCAATATATTCTCGCCCGTATAGGTCAGCATATTCCGATTTGCTACGGCCAGTGACCTGTCAGTTGTCGGAATTGCCTCCGCCTTCGCAAATCAGAACATCCTGTCCTATACGGGCTAATTTGACTTATTGCTAATTATTAAAATTAGTCTTCTTCTTGAAGGTTGCTTCTTCTTCTGGAGCGTGCTGCGAAGAGGAATAGTAATGGGATACCGATAATTACAAGAACTGCGACATTGGCGACTCCTGCAAATACTGCTTGGATGAATGTAATTTCAAGATCAGCAGCATAGAAGATTGCTGTCATAATCGGTGTTACAACACCATATGCAACAAATGCACCAACAACTACAGTTACAACATATGTAATTGCATGTTTAATATGGAAGTGTCCTTCATCAATTCTTGCACCATATAATGGAAGTGCACCAATGAAGAGACCCATAACGCCGTTACCAACTGACCAGTCAAACCAGAATCCCCAACCACCAATTAGGTCAGCGACAAAGTTGCCGATAAGCATTGTTGCAAATGCAGGGAGTGGGCCAAACAGACCGCCAACAATAACAGGAATGACCATAGCAGATGTAAGCATTGTATTTGTAAATACAGGAATGCTTCCAAATACCATAAGAACACCAAATAATGCAGCACCAACTGCAACAGCTACGAATGTAATTGTGTTCCATTTTCCGAGAAACAGTTTACCGATATTGCGCTCGGCACCTTTCATGAACCATGGGTAGGGTTGCATTTCAGAAGCTTTCTTTCCTCTTGCAATGTTCATTAATGCTGCATTAACGAACCATGCAATAATAAAACCGGCCAGTGCTACACCGATGCCTACATATGCACCATTAACACCGCCGATTTGATCCCACAAAAGAATGCCTGCTACGATTGCTCCGATGAAAAGAACGACTGTAACGACGATCGCTACTATGACTTTGTTTTTGTTTGCGCCTGAACTCTTGCTCATAATATTCCTCCTCAACTTAGTAAAACATAATAGTACTGTGGAATTTCTCACAGGACGTCTACATTATATGCACCAACAACATCTATGTCAATAAAAATTGAATGTAATATTTTCAGTGTAATTTAATATTTTTGTAACCATTTGTTTTCAGTTTGTTGTAGACCCCAGTTAACATTTATGCAATAATTACGTAACAATTAATTAATGAGTACGAAATATTTTTTCACAATTATGGAACATTTATAATCTTCCCTTCGTCATACAGAGCATAACAGGGAGTTTTTGAGAAAAAATCCCTAAAATGAATAATAAAACGAAAGAAGGAATTTAAAATGAAACGTTGTCTACTTGTTTGTTCTCTTGTCTTGGTATTCGCACTTCTACTCAGCGCATGTGCTTCTGATGAAGCTGCCTTTGCACCCACTGCCGAAAGTCCTGCATTGGATATGGCTTTCTCTGTTGCTGATGATGCTCCAGAACCGGCACCGGAAGCAGAACCAATGATTACACCTGAGCCGTTGCCTGAAGTGGCAGAAGAAGCATTTGACGTATGGGAAGACGACGCGTTGGATGATGTGGCTATGGATTCCATAGATATGGTTATGGAAGAATGGGAATATATCTCAAGTGATGTTGAAATTGCATTTCCGTTTACAACTCCCGGTCGAGCCACATCAGATGACTATCCTACTTATGGAATACATGATTACACTGAAGACGACCCTGCACCGATTCCAATTATAACACCTGATGACCCTAGAGGCAGACGGTTAACATATACTGTACACACAGATTTGCAAACAACCAATTTTTCTACTGCAACTAACTTAATTGCTATAACAGCTGCAGAACAAGGCGGATTCGTATTGCATTCATCAATGCACGGTGGTGACATTCGCGATACAGACACTGAGAGATTTGCATTTTATGAAATTCGCTTACCTACAGAAAATCTTCCGGAATTCTTAGTTGTTATCAGACAAAACTTCTATGTTGTAAATCTTAGCCAAAGTTCTGAAGATATAACTGTGGACTATGAGCTCACTGAGTGGGAAATTGAAGATTTAACCGAACTTGAGGAATGGCTTGAAGAAGCTCTGGAAGATGATGACTTAGAGGTTTCTGAAAGAAGAGATTTGGAAGCATATCTCGCAGAAGTTCGTTCTGACATCAGAAATGCTCAGCAACGTCACTCAGCAATGGAGTATGATATTCTTTACTCGTCGGTTCACATCTGGATACAAGAAGTAATCATTGAAGATGAAGAAGATGAGGATGACAACGATTATTATGTGAATGGCGAAGATGATGAAGTGACATTCGGTGATAGATTCGGACAAGCTGCAGCAACCAGCTTTGGTGGTTTTGTAGGTTTCCTTCAAGGATTGCTGATTGTAATAGTAACCATATTGCCGACCTTGTTTGTACTAGCAATTATTACGTTTGCAATTATATTCTCAGTTCGTAAATATAAAAAGTGGAGAAAAGCGAATCCAAAGCAAGAGAAAGTGCTACCTCCAAATAACGCAAATAACCAAATGAACAGTAATGCCTATTGGAATTATAATAATAATCCCAATAATACCTATAACAATATTCAAAATCCGCCCAGTGTTCCCCTTAGCACGAGTGCGCCGGAAAACAAAAACGAAAATAATATTGAATAGGTAGTGGCTGTCAATAAAAAACTGTGGTACAATGTGTGCATTGTACCACAGTTTTATCATATTCTAGTACTAAAACAAACATCATTCTGCTAACGTCATTAATACAGGTCGTCGCAGAATCTAAAAAAAGCACAAACGTCATTCTGCGCGTCGTCGCAGAATCTCAGGGAAAGGAATGGTCATTATTATGATATGGAGCTTTAAGAAAACAGAAGGTGAAAAGTGGCCAAAAGATGAAAAGGGAGAACCAATTGCACCAGCATATCTTAAACACATCTCAGGGGGACCCCTTGACTTAGAAGTTGCTTTAAATCTACTAGACGCTTATGGAATACCACATATTAGTGAGTATCCAAATAACGGTCAGTTTGGCAAGCTGATTTTCGGTCATCCGCCTAGCGGGATGGAAATATTCGTGCCTGAAACAATGCTTGAAGATGCACAGAACATATTAAGTGCTGATGTGGTTATTGATGATGAGCACGAAGAATTAGTAGAAGAATAAAAAGATAGTATAAAGCAGTCTATAAAAAACTATCGTCATTCTACGCGAAGTCGCAGAATCTAAGAATCAGATAGAGGTGGAGTAATGAATTATCGCGAGCAATACGAACTATGGTTAAACAGCCCTGCATTGTCAGAGCCGGAAAAAGATGAACTACGTAGCATTGCCAATGATGAAAAAGAAATCGAAAGTAGATTTTTCAGTCGATTGGAGTTTGGAACAGCAGGATTACGTGGGATCATGGCAATGGGACTCTTTAGAATGAACATACATGTGATACGCCACACAACACAGGCGTTTGCAGAGTTAATACTTGCAGAACCCGGAAGTGATAAATGTGTAGCAATATGCTACGATTGTCGCAATAACAGCGAAGCATTTGCACGTGAAGCTGCAAAGATCATGGCAGGAAATGGCATTAATGTGCGAATTTTCGACGCAATGCGTCCAACGCCTGAGCTATCATTTGCGATCCGTGAGTATGGTTGCATAGCCGGTTTAAACATTACAGCAAGCCACAATCCAAAGGAATACAATGGATATAAAGTCTATTGGTCAGACGGAGCGCAACTTCCGCCTCACCATGCAGCAGAAATTGCAAGTAAAATGGACAAGCTGGATATGTTCGATTCAATTAAGTTTATGGACTTTGACACGGCAGTGAGTAAGGATTTGATTACCATAATGGGCGCAGAAACAGACGAGCTGTTTCTGGAGCAAGTCATGAAGCAAGCCAATGACTTTGAAGCTGTTGAAAAAGTTGCAGATAGTTTCAAGCTAGTCTACACTCCATTTCACGGCACGGGATATAAGATGGTTCCTGAAGTGTTGAAAAGGCTGGGACTGAAGCATGTTCTATGTGAGCCGAACCAAATGATAAGCGACGGCAACTTCCCGACAGTTGAGTCACCAAACCCTGAGAATCCGGAAGGATTTGCATTGGCGATAGAACTTGCAAAAGAACATGAAGCAAACCTCATTATTGGCACAGACCCTGACGCAGACAGAGTTGGGATAATGGTTCGTGACGACTGTGGCGAATATATTACACTCTCAGGCAATCAAACGGGTGTTCTTCTGGTAGAGTACTTAATTGGTGCAAAGAAGCGTGCAGGGACATTACCAAGTAATCCCGTAATGCTCAAATCCCTTGTAACAACAGAAATGGCACGTGATGTTGCCGAGAAAAATGATGTTGCTTGTTTTGATACATTCACAGGCTTTAAGTTTATGGCGGAGAAGAAAAATGAACTGGAAGCCAAAGGGCAGGGGAATGTGTTCTTCTCATATGAAGAGTCTTATGGTTATATGATTGGCGACTTTGTTCGCGACAAAGACGCAGTCACAGCCTCAATGCTGTTGGCAGAAATGGCAGCATGGTATGCAGGTCAAGGCATGACGTTATATGACGCCATGCAAAAATTATATGAAAAATATGGTCAGTATGGCGAACAAACACTGAATCTTGTCATGCCGGGTCTTGATGGAATTACGAAAATGCGTAAACTAATGGCAAACTTGCGTGAATCACCACCAACTGAAATTGCAGGAGTTGAAGTGGTTGTGCGACGTGATTATGAACCAGGCGTCGAAACATGCATGCATTCAGGTAAAGAAACAAAAATTGAGCTCTCAGGCTCAAATGTACTACGATATGGAACTGCAGACGGCACTGTTGTAATAGTCCGTCCATCCGGGACAGAGCCAAAGGTAAAAGTCTACATTCTGGCCAGGGGTGAAACAAGAGCAGAATGTGATGAAAAAGTCGATAAGTACTCAAATTGGGCAGAAAAACTAGCAGAGGTTGGATAAACAAAATGAAAATAATCGATATTTTAAATGCAAAAAAAATTACCGTATCATGTGAGCTGTTCCCGCCAAAAGCGGGAACACCACTTTCAGATGCAAAAAACATGATTCGTGAGATTGCTGAGTTGAAGCCATCTTTTATGAGCGTAACATATGGTGCAGGTGGCACAACTCGGGACAATACTGTTGAAGTTGCTAATGAAATTCAAAATGTGAATGGCATTACAGCACTGGCACATCTAACATGCATAGGTGCTGATGCTAAGGCAATTAATTCCGTATTAGACGAGTTAAAAGCAAAAAATATTACTAATATTTTGGCATTACGTGGCGATATGCCCCCTGAAGGCTGTACAACGAACGAATATATCTACGCTAGTCAGCTAACTGAAGCCATATTGCGACACAGTGACTTCTGTGTTGGTGGTGCATGCTATCCTGAAGGACATCTTGAGTCTAAAACCCTACAAGACGACATTGATAGCCTTAAAATAAAAATCGATTCAGGGTGTTCATTCTTAACAACACAAATGTTTTTTGATAATAATGTTCTATATAACTTTATGTTCCGTTTGCTAAAAAACGGAATCAATGTGCCTGTGGTTGCAGGCATTATGCCTGTGATTAATGCCAAGCAGATAGAACGAATTTGCTCGTTGTCAGGAACTGCTCTACCACCAAGATTTCGTGCTATTGTGGATCGCTTTGCCGACAATTCGGCTGCAATGAAGCAAGCAGGCATAGCCTATGCAACTGAGCAAATTATTGACCTTATTGCAAACGGTGTGAACCACATTCACGTTTATACAATGAACAAACCGGATATCGCCGAACGGATCATGAGTAATTTGTCAGAAATATTCGAATAGAGATATATCATAATAAGAGAAAGGATTTTTATGAAAGAAAATAATAAAGGAATTATGCAAAATGGAGCATTGTTGCTCATAGCTGCCGTTGTACTACTTGCAGCACTTGTCTGGACAGTTGGTACAATACAAGAACGCAACATAGAGAATAATGCATTTGATTTTACAAACTTCACTAACAGAGCGGTCCTGGCAGTTACGGATAACACTTCCCACGGAGAAATATCTGTAGGGCACATAGAGTTTATTAGTGACAACCTATATAATCGCGTTGCATTTTCCCGCCAAGAGCTATTTACTGCTCGGTGGATTGTGGAAGAACTTTTATCTATGGGTTACACATTGGATGATATCGAAGTACAGGAGTTTACATTGGATGCGTCCAGAGACAACTATCTTTCAGAATACATGGAAATATTGCCCGATACTGGTATAAGCATAGTGGATATTTTCTTTTTTGTTGACGAAATGCCGTTCGTCAACATGAACCTCAGATCCTCACAGCTAAGTCAAAATATAATCTTAACCGTACCTGGACAAAGTCAGTGTGACACATTTATTGTAGTCGGTGCTCATTATGATAGCGTCATGTATCCCGGTGCCAGCGATAATGCTTCTGGCATGGCTCTTCTTTTAGAGAGTGCACAACGTATGCGTTATCTGGATAACTATTACACTATAATCTATGCATTTTTCGGAGCAGAAGAAGTAGGCATACTAGGTGCATTTTACTATGTAAGCACTTTTAGCCAAGAAAATCACGACAATCTTCTCTTTATGGTAAATGCCGATGTTCTTTTAGAAGGTCCGGATCTCTTTTATATGGCAGGATATTATGATGGCATTGACGAGTATATGCCTGCGGCAAACCACATCACAGAAGCTTGGGATGAAATCGCTAAAAGAGTGAGCATCGAAAACGACATAGACTTAATAGCTTTTCCACCGGGTGCTTTCGCTCCCAGCGACCAACTGGCTTTCATCTATAGTTATCATACGGTTATTAACCTTGCAGGCTTGAGAACGATGCCCGGATGGTATGACATGCATATAACGTATGCATTTTTCAATATGGTCACGGTGCTTCACAGTCCTCAAGATAATTTTCAATATATCAATCAGACTTGGCCCGGAATGATAGAAACAAATATGCGAGGCTTTTCTATTTTCTTGGAAGAACTGTTGCTCGCAAGCTATTAGAAAAGAGGCACATAATGACAACTACAACAATAAAAGTTGAAAATAAAACATTTCGCACTATTACATTGAGCTTACAGCTTATCGCCATTGCTATGTACTTTATCGTTCCCTTGCTCATAGGTAGCAGTGTTGGCTTGTTGTGGCTTATTCTTGGTGTTCTTCACACGGTTATGTTCGCCGTGGTGTTTTTCCGTAATGCCCGCACGCGCACTGCTATAAGCACTGTTTTTATGATATTAGTCATCTTATGGTGTCTATTTCTACTAATTTCAATGGGAGTTGTACTTCTCTTTGAGGTAATGGGTTTTGGACCAATGTCATCATCAGTGGCGTTTCTCATATATTTCCTTACATCCTTACTTGCAATTATCTTCGCCCTGGCAGGACCAAGACGATTTTCTGCACCTGTAGACGGGACAGTAATGCCACAACCAGAGGCAACGTGGGGGCAAGGGTCGTAAAACCTTTAGTGGTCTTTCTGTCATTCATCAATCTGAGAATAGTGCCGTCTAAGACCATTCTGTATGATTCGTCCGTCAATCCAATTCCGTGAGATTCGGAGTTTTCAACCCGTGCGATTTTGGATTTCTAACCCGTGCGATTTTAGATTCACAACCCGTAAATTATCTCTCCTAAAGTGTTGATTTTTCTGCAATTATACTATATAATGTGTAGTTGCCAGTAAAGAATCCCAATATATGCAATACATCAGCAATGACAGGAGAAGATATGAACGAAAAACCACGCAATGGCGACTACGGTAATGATAGTATAAGCGCACTTAAAGGCGCAGACAGGGTACGAAAGCGTCCCGGAGTTATCTTCGGTTCTGATGGAATCGAGGGATGTCAGCATGCCATTTTTGAAATCCTATCAAACTCAATTGACGAAGCACGAGAAGGACATGGCAAACAAATAACCGTAACTCGTTATGAAGATAATACATTTGAAATAGAAGACTTCGGAAGAGGTTGCCCTGTTGACTGGAATCCAACGGAGAATATGTACAACTGGGAACTAGTATTCTGCGAGCTTTATGCAGGAGGAAAATACAGAAATAACGAAGGCTCAAATTACGAGTATTCACTGGGTTTAAACGGACTGGGATCTTGCGCAACTCAGTATTCATCTGAGTTTATGGACGTAACAATATATCGTGATGGTAAGAAATACTCCCTTAACTTCAAAAAAGGCGAAATTGATGGAGAGCTGGAATCAGAGCCATTCTCAGGTAAGCGCACCGGTACACTCATAAGATGGAAGCCTGATATTGAAGTATTTACAGATATAGCAGTCCCGGCATCATATTTTGCAGATATTATGAAACGCCAAGCTGTTGTAAATGCAGGTATAACATTCAGATTCAGAAATCAAGTTGGCGGCAAGTTTGAAACCACTGATTTTTATTATGAAAATGGAATTATGGACTATATCTCTGAAAAAGTCGGAGAAGACGCTTTCACGGAGCCTGTGTTTATCGAAACAGAAAGACGTGGGCGTGACCGTGCAGATATGCCTGATTATAAAATTAAGCTAACCGCAGCGTTTTGTTTCTCAAGCAAAGTCAACATGATTGAATACTATCACAACTCATCATGGCTAGAGCATGGAGGCTCCCCTGAGAAAGCCACACGTAGTGCATTTGTAGCTGAGATAGACGCATATTTACGCAAGAACAACAAATACAAAGGTAATGAAAGTAAGATCACATTTACTGATGTACAAGACTGCTTAGTTTTAGTAACTAACTGCTTTTCAACAGAAACATCATTTGAAAATCAAACAAAAAAGTCTATTACAAACAAGTTCATTCAAGAAGCAACAACTGAGTTCTTGCGCAGTCAATTAGAAGTCTATTTTATCGAGAATAAAGTAGAAGCGGATAAAGTTGCAGAACAAGTGCTTATAAATAAGCGTAGTCGTGAAACAGCGGAGAAGACAAGGCTTAATATAAAGAAAAAACTATCTGGCGGCGTTGATATAACAAGCCGCATTCAAAAGTTTGTTGATTGCCGTACAAAAGATGTTGACAAGCGTGAAATATACATTGTTGAGGGTGATAGTGCACTCGGAGCATGTAAGCTCAGCCGTGACGCAGAGTTTCAAGGAATAATTCCCGTGCGTGGAAAGATTCTAAATTGCTTAAAGGCAGATTATGGCAAAATCTTTGCAAACGAAATAATTACCGATATTATAAAAGTGCTTGGGTGTGGTGTTGAAATACAAAACAAGCATTCTAAAGATCTAAGCGCATTTAATTTATCAGGGCTTCGTTGGAATCGTGTAATCATATGCACAGACGCAGACGTTGATGGATTCCAAATACGCACACTCATTCTGACAATGCTCTATAGGCTTGTGCCAACGCTGATAGAAGAGGGTTATGTTTACATTGCAGAGTCACCACTATTCGAAATAGAAAGTAAAGGAAAAACTTACTTTGCATATAATGAGCGTGAGAAAGCAGAAATCATAGCAGGACTAGATGGAGCGAAACATACAATCAGCCGTTCAAAAGGACTTGGCGAGAACGACCCTGAAATGATGTGGCTCACAACAATGAATCCTGAGACAAGAAGGCTCATAAAAGTTATGCCATCAGAAATTGAAGCAACTGCAGACGCTTTTGACCTGTTTCTAGGTAACAACCTGGCAGGAAGAAAAGAATTCATCTCAGAGAGCGGCCACAAATACATTGACTTCGCAGACGTATCATAAGTGAGGAAAAAGAGGACAGTATGGCAAGGAAAAAGACTACGGAAACTAAAAAAACACAAATTGATCCTAACGTAAAAGGACTACGTGCGGATGTACTTGAGCAACCAATAACCGACACATTGGAACTCAACTTTATGCCCTATGCAATGAGTGTTATTATGTCGCGTGCAATTCCTGAAATAGATGGGTTTAAACCATCACACAGGAAGCTACTATATACAATGTATAAAATGGGACTTCTTACAGGAGGACGCACAAAGTCAGCAAATATAGTTGGACAAACCATGCGCCTAAACCCTCATGGTGATTCTGCTATATATGACACATTGGTGCGCCTTACGAAGGGATATAGTGCACTTCTTGCGCCATTTATAGATTCAAAAGGAAACTTTGGTAAAGTATTCTCTCGTGACATGGCATATGCTGCGTCGAGATATACAGAAGCTAAGCTTGCACCGATATGTGGTGAGATATTCAGAGAAATCGACAAAGAAACTGTTGATTTCATGGATAATTACGACAGCACAATGAAGGAACCGACTTTATTGCCAACAACATTTCCAAATGTGTTAGTTAGTGCAAACACAGGTATTGCAGTTGGTATGGCAAGTAATATTTGTGGCTTTAACCTTGATGAAGTGTGTCGCACAACCATTGAATATATTGGTGATAATGAATGTGACCTTGCACAGACACTAAAAGCTCCTGATTTCCCAACAGGTGGAGAGCTTATATATAACGCAGACGAGCTTGAGTCTATATATAATACAGGGCGTGGAAGTATAAAGGTTCGCGCCAAATGGCATTATGTGAAGAGTGGAAACCTTATAGAAATTACAGAAATTCCTTACTCCACAACAGCGGAAGCAATAATTGACAAGGTTGCCGAACTCATAAAGGCGAACAAAATCAAAGAAATATCAGACATGCGTGATGAAACTGATCTTTCAGGTCTTAAGCTAACTATCGAACTTAAACGTGGAGTTGACCCCGACAAATTAATGGCAAAGCTCTTCAAAAGAACTCCGCTAATGGATAGTTTCTCATGCAACTTCAACATCCTTATAGCTGGTGTACCTAGAGTTATGGGTGTTCGTGAAATACTAGAAGAGTGGACAGCATGGCGTGCGGACTGTGTGAAGCGCAGAGTCTATAGCGAAATGCAAAAGAAAAAAGACAAGCTACACCTATTACGGGGCTTGCAGAAAATCTTACTTGATATAGATAAAGCAATAGCAATCATTAGAGCGACAGAAGAAGAATCTGAAGTTGTACCGAATCTGATGATAGGGTTTGGCATTGACGAACTACAGGCTGATTATGTAGCAGAAATAAGGCTACGAAATATTAACCGTGAGTATATTTTGAAGCGCACAGACGAAACCGGTCAGTTGGAAGATGAAATTGCAGACCTTGAAGATACTCTGAAATCAAATCGTCGCATAAACTCAATAATTATACGTGAGCTCAAAGAAGTAAGTAAGAAATACGGACAAGAGCGACGCACTCAAATAGTATATGAAGATGAAATCGAAGAATTTGACACAGAAGAGCATGTTGAGGACTATCCTGTAAATATCTTTATGTCACGTGAAGGATATTTTAAGAAAATAACACCACTTTCCCTACGAATGGGTGGAGAGCAGAAATACAAAGAATCAGATGGCGAGTTTATATCTTTTGAATCACAAAACAAAAATGAACTCCTTATTTTCACGGATAAGCAACAGGTGTATAAAGCACGTGTGCGTGATTTTGAAGATACAAAGGCATCAAATCTAGGAACATATTTGCCAACCGCATTAGAAATGGACGAAGGCGAAAACGTAATATACCTGCTCGATCCGAGTGATTATAAAGGACATATTGTATTTTTCTTCAATAACGGAAAAGCTGCCAGAGTCGAGCTGTCAGGGTATATGACCAAGTTAAATCGAAAGAAACTGACAGGTGCATATTCCGATAAGAGTCCTGTATGTACAATAATGCCGCTTTATGAAGAAAAGGAATTAGCTGTATTCTCTAGTGATGGACGAGTCTTGATATTCAGCTCGTCACTAATGGCGCCAAAGTCAACAAGAAGCACACAAGGCGTACAAGTTATCTCACTTAAGAAGAACAGAGTAATGGAAAAAGCAGAGCCACTTGAGAAAACATTTATAGAAAATCAGTCGCGCTATAGGGTGAGGTCTATACCTGCCGCCGGCGCACTTTTAAGACCTGAAGATAGAGGTGAAGAACAGCTTGCAATAACGCTAGAAAATGGTATTATATAGGTATGGACACAAAAAAACGTTTTGTTAAAAACATATCAGTTTTAATATCGTTAATTTTGGCGTTTGTTTTGCTGGTTGGATGTGTGGGTTTTCTTGACGCATATACTGAGAGAATAACTCCTCACGAAGCACCTCCTTATATACCGCAACCAACAGAGCAGATTGTTGTGTCAACTTATGATGAATTTGTATCAGTAATTCTGCAACTAATAATGGGGCATGAAAGAGAAGCTCAAATTCAATTTCACTATCATGACGATGATGATATTCAAAATGAAATTGAACGTGCGCGAAATGAAATACTTAACGAACATCCAATTGGGGCATTTGCCTTAGCAGATATTACAATGGAAGCCGCAAGAATTGTAACGCACTATGAAATTGATGTTGTAATTGACTATACACGAACCGAAGAAGAAATTAACTCGATTACAAACATAGTAACTCAGCACCATATTATGACTCACCTTTTAAGTATTATGAGTGGCTATAATTCGGAAACAGTTATCCGAACGCGACTTCCAATCACCGTGTACGACATAAACAGCTTTGTTAGAGATGTATATTATCAAAATCCGCGACGCATTGTAATGCTTCCCTTTGTATCAGTTGAAGTTTATCCACAAGATGCCTATTCACAAGATGCTTATTCACATGTGGGAGCTGATAGAATATTTGAAATTCATTTTGAATATACAGCAGTTAACGCAAACATGCTCCCTGACATGAGTGATGAGTTGGCATACAATATTCAAAGAAGTGCTGAATTAGTAGATGGATCCACAGACTCTGAAAGGCTGTTATCATTGGTTAACGTCCTCATTGAATCGGTAGCATTTGACGACGCAGCACCGGTACATTCACACGGAGCACAGAACTGGGCGGCAACAGCATTTGGCGCACTAATACATGGTTCGGCAGTGGGCGAAGGATTTGCAATGGCATTTCAGGCGATTGCAGATGAGTTAGGACTTGACAGCCGCATCGTACTGGGATATTTTGAAGGCAGAGTTCATGCCTGGAACATAGTTTATTTATACGGATATTTTTATCATATAGATGTGGCAATGGCGAGAGTTAACGGAATAGAAACTGCTATTTTAAAAAGAGATGTTGACTTTGAAGAAATGCGCTATGAATGGGATAGAGAAAACACAGTTAGATGTGAAGGCGAACTGACTCTAGAAGATATAATGGATCCATTAATTTATGATGAGCCCGACGATATTGATGAAAATGGCGAGTCAAATAATGAAGATGAAGGGTAGAGGGGTAAGCGTAATGAAAGGTGAAAAAGAGTTTTTCCGAAAAAGATTATTTGGGGGCTTTAACAGGGAAGACGTAACCAAGTACATTGCAAAGGTTGCCAACGAACGTAACGAAGCTCTTGAAGCGCAAGAAAAAGCTGAAAAAAAAGCACATGATCTTGCTGAAGAATTAAATAGACTGAAAGAAAATGCCGACAATCCACAGAGTATATACGATTCAATTTCAAACGAAGCAGCTTTTGAGCCGAAAATGCAAAAAGAGCCAGTGTTGGAAGAAGCAATTCAAATGGAGCCAATTGCTGAAAAACCAAAGTTTACAGCTGCAGTGATGCCAAAACCTCAAGAAAAACCAGCTATAGAGAATGCAAACTTTATTGCGGCCCCGGAGGCTGCTGTGCCGGAAGAGGTTGTATCAGAGCCTAGTATGCCGGAAGTAGTCGCGCCGGTTGTTCAAGAGGCAGTCAAAGAAGAACCGATTGCTGTTGTACCGGAGCCCAGCGTGCCGGAACTTAAGGATTATTTCCAAGAAGAGCCGGAAGTGGCTGCACCTGTGGTGACAACCCCGGAACTTAAGGATTACTTCCAAGATGCAGTCCAAGAAAAACCGGAAGCTGTTGTGCCGGAGCCTAGTGTGCCGGAGCCCAGTGTGCCGGATCATTCAAAAGAGAACGTTATTGAAGAAGTAGATGCATTATTAAAAAATGTCACCGGAAGAGAAGTAGAAGCGCCAAAAGCACCGTCAAAAGAAGTAACATTTGTTACAAGCGAAATTGCACAAATCAGAGAAATTGGAGCAATGAAAGCCGATAGCGCAAAAGATGAAGAGTTAATTGAAGAAAACAACACTCATGAACAGTTGTCTCAACCAGAAGCTGCACCAGAGCCGGAACCTGTGACAGAAGTTGCACCAGAGCCGGAGCCTGTGACAGAAGTTGCACCAGAAGTCGCAGATAAGGAAGACAAAAGAAAAACTGTTCGAATAAAGGTAAGAAGACGTTAGTTTTTAATTTTTGATCAAGAGAACATTGTTCTCACGCCGAATAAAAATAAAATGATAGATAGGGAGAATAGACAGATGAAATTCAAATTTATAGACAAAAGGGTCAAAGTGACAGACGAATTACGCGAATATGCCGAAAGAAAGATAGGCAAGCTGGACAGATTTTTCAAAACTGAGTCAGAAGCATCCATCACTTTTGCAGCAGAGCGAGGTCGTTTCATTGCTGAAGTAACTCTTAACAATAATGGTATGTTTTATCGTGTTACAGACTCAACCAACGACATGTATGCATCAATTGACTCTGCAGTGGCAGCTATCGAACGTCAAATAAGAAAAAACAAGACAAGACTTGAAAAACGCTTGCGTGCAGGCTCTCTAGAGAGAGACAAAGCACCAGCAGTAATGCATGATGATGCAGATGTTGATGATGATCAAGAATTTAAAATTGTACGCACAAAGAGATTCCCGGTCAAACCAATGACACCTGAGGAAGCAGTACTGCAAATGAACTTATTGGAGCATGAATTCTTTGTATTCAAAAACCATGAAAAAGATGAATTGTTCTCAATTGTATACAAGCGCAAACAAGGAGATTACGGTCTAATCGAAACTGATTAATAGACTATAATATATAAAGCCGGATAAGTTTGAGTTTATTCAAGCTTATCCGACTTCTTTCAACGAAAGGATTAATAAAATACTAATGAACATAAAGAATAATGTACTAAAAAGAATTCTGGCACTATTATTGGCGTTCTCGCTATGTATTGTGCTACTTGCGGCATGTGCTGAAGATGTACAAGAAAATGATGAAAACGAGCAGGAAGTTACATCTGTAATACAAGAAGAAGTAGTAGAAACTCTGGAAGATTTCATTGAACCGGATGAATTAGAAGAGCCGGAAGATACTGAAGAACCTCAAGTGTTGGATGGTGCTGAAGAATTTGATTTGTTCATGGATGAGTTACTTGTTGAGTGGATGTATGCTGCAGACGCTATTTCAATGAACTTCTTCATTGCGGACCCGGAAGCAATTGGTCTTGTGCGACCGGAGATATCATTTGGTACTGTTACAACACAAGAATCAATAGAGCAATCAAGAGAAGATACAATGGAATTGGCCAACAGTCTTGATGAGTTCACGCGTGAATCTCTTCGTGATGATCAAAGAATAGTTTATGACATACTTAGACGTAGTGTAATGCTTTCTGAGATAATGAGTAAAGAAGATGACTTCTTCTACTTTACAGGCATTATTCGCCCGCTAAACGGCATTCAAGTACAACTACCTATTCTACTAGCTGAATTTAACTTTTATACTGTAGACGACATAGAGCGCTACTTGGAGTTAATTCAAGACACATATCGTTATTTTGGTGATATAATTGAATTCGAGCGTGAACGAGTAAGGCGTGGATTTTTCCTAAATGATGCAAATGTAGATAATGTAACTGAACAGATCGAGAGTTTTATTGAGGATCGCGAAAATAATCTTTTGATTACTATATTCAACGAGAGAATTGAAGAGTACTATGGGCTTTCTGATGAACAACGTGAGCGCTTTATGGAAGAGAATGAGTACTTTGTACTAAATAATGTTCTACCTGCATATGATAAGCTTTTGGAAGCTATGCATGAGCTGCGTGGAGTTGGTGCACGCTCCGGTGGATTTGCAAACTTGCCGGGTGGCGTAGAATATGCACATGCATTACTACGTCAAAGACTTGGATCAGACAAGTCTATAGACGAGTTTGAAGAAGTGTTAGCAAGTTGGTTTGAACTAACGTGGTTCACAATCATTGAGATACTGCAGCGTAATCCTGAACTTAGTGCGCAGTTCTCAGCCGGTGAAGCAGGACAACTTGAAGAAACTCCTGTAGAGCAACAGATATTCATGCTACGGAATCAAATGCGTAGAGATTTCCCGCAAATAGAAGGTGATACAGGGCTGGTTATACAAGAAGTACACGAAAGTCTTCAAGATCATGTAGGACCTGCATTCTTCCTATCACCTGCAATAGATAGATTTGATGAAAATGTTGTATATATGAATCCTGCATCTACTGCAGACAACCTGTTTTTCTTCACAGTATTGGGACATGAAAGCTATCCAGGACATATGTATCAAATGGTATACTTCCGTCAGCAATCACCACATCCCATACGCCACAGACTGTCGAATATAGGCTACACTGAGGGATGGGCAACATATGCAGAAATGTTTGCGTACTTCTTTGCAGATATTGATTATGAAGAGTCTTCCTTGTTTTGGAATGCACGCTTTTTTGACATGTTACTTGGATCCCATGTTGACTTCTCAGTAAATTTTCTTGGATGGGATTTGGATGATGTAATTGAGTTTCTTGAGGGCTTTGGCATTACAGACATAGATGTAGGTGAAAACCTATATAACAGGGTTACAGCAGTTCCACTAAATTCATTATGGTACTCATTAGGATTTATTGAGATGATTGAGCTTCGTAATGAAGCAGAAAGAGCGTTGGGAGATGATTTTACACTATTAGACTTCCATACATTCTTCCTTGAAATTGGACCGGCACCATTCCCCATAATAACTGAGCATATGCTTGAGCGAATCGAATTGACAGGAAGCTTAGTTTCATAACATAAAAAATACAGCCACTGCGAAATGCAGTGGCTGTGTCGATTCACATTAAAATATTAGATAGAGCCCATAGAGCGTAAATCATCTAGTAATGAGTTCAAGTCAAAGTCAGCACTTGATTTCTTAGAAGCTTCCGGCTTCTTACTTTCAGTTGAAGTTTTAGGTGGAGGAGGAGTAGGCATAGGCGTACTCTTAGCTTCAGGCTTTGTTTCTTTTTTAACAGTTTCAACTTCAGGCCTTTGCGCACTTTCATCTACTTTAACTACCGGTGCTTTTGCCTTCTTCGGTTCAGCCTTAGGAATCTTTGTTTTAGTTGCTTCAGCTTTAGGCGCTTTCTTTTCCTTAGGAACTACTTCAACTTCAGGAGCTTCAACAACATCCTCCGGCATACCGCCTTCAAGTTTGTTGGGGTTAACCATCATAACTCCACCAGGCTTGTAGACAAATAAAATTTTATCACCCTCGTTGATTTCCAGATTGCGACGAATTGCAATTGGAATAGTGATTTGCCCCTTACTAGTTACCTTTGCTACTTCCATGTTGCACTTACCTTTCTAAATATAATTAATTGTTTTAGTATCTTCATAAATTCCTTACCATATATTAAACAACCCTGTACATAATGTCAATAGCGAATGTTGAAAAATAAACAAATATTACACAATAATTGAGAAAAATGCTGAATTGTTCAAAGTCAGTGACAGTGAAAGTATCAAACAGACTATGAAAAACAATCGTCATTCTGCGGCTTGTCGTAGAATCTAAGAAAGGAATGATCATTTAAAATGGCAATAATAAAAGCTTATACACTTCCACATCCGCCACTTGCTGTGCCATCAGTAGGAAAGGGCAGAGAAAGTAAGGAAATAGAGAAAACGTTAAACGCCATGGACAAAGTGGCTATTGAAATTGCAACTATTGCACCGGACACAATTATATTCATAACACCACATAGTACAGTTTACTCTGATTATTTCCATATATCTCCGGGAGAAGCAGCACGTGGCGACTTAGGGAGATTCGGAGCGCCGGAAGAAGTATTCGAAACAGACTATAATGTGGAGTTAGTAAGGGAGATAATACGAGTCGCAGAAAAGAATAATATACATGCAGGAACACAAGGAGAAAGAGATAGAAAACTTGATCATGGTGTAACGGTACCTATGTGGCATATAAATAGAAGATACAGTGACTATAAATCAATTCGTATTTCACAATCAGGAATGTCACCGGTGGAGCACTATATGCTTGGTCAAGTGATAGCAGAAGCAGTAAGGAATATGGGGAGAAAAACCGTGCTGATTGCATCATCAGATTTATCACATAAATTAAGTGCGGATGGACCATATGGTTTTGCACCTGAGGGTCCGGAGTTTGACAAGGAGATTATTGAAGCGCTGGAGAAATCAAAATTCCTTACATTACTTGAAGTGTCAGACGAACTACGAGAGCGCGCAGGGGAGTGCGGGTACAATTCATTAATAATTCTTGCAGGTTGCTTTGATAAAATGGATGTTGAATCAAAAGTACTTTCTTATGAAGGACCACTTGGAGTCGGTTATGCAGTTGTTGAATTCAACCCCGAAGAAAGTAAGGAAAGCATGAGTGTTTTAGAGGTGTATTTAGAAAAAGTAAGGAATGAAACAGGAAATATGAGAGAAAAAGAAGATGAATATCAAGCTTTAGCGAGGAGGTCGCTGGAACATATGGTGTCGACTGGTGAGGAAATATCACTTCCAAGTGACCTATCCACTGAACTTATTAGCAAACGGTCAGGTGTTTTTGTATCGGTTCATATGAACGGAAGGCTTCGTGGTTGTGTTGGAACGATATCTCCGACTACAACATCTGTTGCAAATGAAATAATTCAAAATGCAATTTCTGCAGGATTGTCAGACAATAGATTCGAGCCGGTAAAAAAGAGTCAATTACCGTACTTAACATACAAAGTAGATGTTTTAGCCAAGCCGGAGCCTATATCAGATTCAAGTCAGTTGGATGTAAAACGTTATGGAGTCATTGTAACAAGCGGAAATAAAAGAGGATTATTACTTCCAAACCTTGACGGCATTGATACAATTGAAGAACAAATTGATATAGCCATGAGAAAAGCAGGAATATCAAAAGGGGAGAAAGTAAAACTGGAACGGTTTGAAGTAATACGTCATGGATAGGGTAAATGTAGCACAATACTGGGAACATATAAATGATAATGTAATAAAATGCAATTTATGCCCTCTATTTTGCAAAATTACAGATGGACACACCGGAATGTGCGGAGTGCGTACAAACGTCAAAGGAACGCTATTTGCGACGTCATACGGGCATATAACAGCAATAGCGCTTGATCCTATAGAAAAGAAGCCGTTAACTATGTTTTATCCCGGTAGCACTATATTGTCAGTTGGAAGTTATGGATGCAATTTAAAGTGCCAATTCTGTCAGAACTACAGGCTTTCAATGGAATACAAAGGCATTGAAACGAAATACATATCACCTGAGCAGTTAGTTGAAATGGCTATTACTGCAAAGAGAGATGGCAATATAGGCATTGCGCACACATATAACGAGCCACTTATAGCATATGAATACATAAAAGACTGTTCAATAGCAATAAAAAATGCAGGGCTCAAGAATGTATTGGTAACAAATGGTTATATTAATGAAGAACCATTAAAGGAATTATTACCATATGTGGACGCAATGAACATAGATCTGAAAGGAAGTACACAAAAAACCTATGATAAGGTCAGGGGAACTCTAGAAGATGTCTTAAATGTGATAAAAATTGCCAGCGAAACCTGTCATGTTGAAGTCACAACTCTTGTTATTCCAAATGAGAATGAAGATGAAGTAGAAGACATTGCGAAAATAATTACATCAATAGACCCAAGTATCTCATATCACATTTCCAGATTCTTCCCAAGATATAATTATTCAGACAAATTACCCACTTCATCAGAGGTAATGTATAGAGTATATGAGAAAGCAAAACCTTACCTGAAGAATATATACCTAAGGAATATGTAAGGAATACTGGCTATGCTTGAAACACACCAACCTAATTAATTTACATTGATTTTATATAAAGGGTATTGTATAATTTGCAATGACCTTTTGAGTACCATTTTAGTACAAGACTAAATGATAACAAACAACACTGTAAGGAATCAATATCGCAGAGAGGAACATTATTTTTATGACATGGTTAATTGTGATTATAGGAATACTAATTGTATTGTTCGTAGTATTACTATATTTTGTTGCGCCCGGAAAGATGACACCAGAAGTAAGGAAGATGGCTAAAGTATTTAAGGGATTAAATTGTGCCCATCGTGGCTTGCATACAGAAGATCAAAAAATTCCCGAAAATTCTATCCAGTCATTTGTGGCAGCACGGAATAAAAATTATGGACTAGAAATTGACGTGCAATTATCAAAGGATGGAAAAGTTGTAGTATTCCATGATGATGATTTAAAACGTGCCTGTGGCATTGACGCAAGAGTTGATAGTAAGGATTGGAGCGAGCTATCACAGATTAAACTGTTTGAATCTGATGAGTGCATTCCATTATTAACAGATACTTTGGAAGCAATAGGAGATGCACCTGTAATTGTTGAACTTAAATCAGCAGGTACTAATAATGAAAAACTGTGTGAGGAAACTCTAAAAATATTAAGAGCACAAGGTAAGAATTATTGCATTGAAAGTTTTGACCCACGAGTTGGTGCGTGGTTTAAGAAAAACGCACCTGACGTACTACGTGGACAACTAAGTACATCACCACGACGATTTAAAGGCGTATCAAGAATAGCTGCTCTATTGTTAGGGAACTTAGTTATTAACTTTATGTCGCGTCCCCACTTTATTGCATACAGCAATAGCCCACGCGCGCCAATCGCACGCCTGAGCTATTTATTTAAACCAATGAAGGTAACATGGACGATATTACCGGGACATGACATCAAGAAGTTGGAAGATCAAAACGACGCTATAATATTTGAGTACTACGAACCTGCACCACGCTTTAAGTAATGTAAGGAAAACAGTTTGTAATTAATTAAGTAAACTGACGCATGCTGTTTCAATTGTATAATAAAACCCTTCGGCATAGCCGAGGGGTTTTATTAGTTGTCCTGTTATTCATATTACAACAAATTACCGGCAAGGTATATATCAGTTGCGCAGGTACTGAAATCAGAACAATCAGAAAGTAAGGAAAACAAGGCATAAAATGTACTGAGAGCACATAATAATGAACACCGATATATAGATTCAACAGAAGATTAATATGTGGCGCTAACAAAGGGATCGTTAGAACGTATAGTGCTGACTGGCGAAGAAATCATATTTCCAGCAGAATTATCTCCTGAACTTATTAAAAACAAGCTAGTGTTTCAGTATCGGTTCATATGAACTGAAAACATTGTAATTATGGTGAAATAATATTTTCTAACACAAAACCTATTGTATATAGATGTGATGGTCATAGGATGTAAATAAGGGCCTAATTTGTATAACATTGCAAAGGACATACATATTGACGTAATATACACAAACGTCAAAGGAATGTTATTTGCTGCGTTATACAGGTATATAATCCTTGTAGTACTTGATACTACTGAGATAAGTAAAGTCATTACTAGTTGTAACATATAAAGGAATACAGCCATATGTAGAAACAATAACCTTAGAGCTAAAG
>Ga0123355_10000609_pt1 | contig 48224 bp, 40 predicted proteins | sample TergutEmb28metaG_3_FD_89872 | JGI IMG/M metagenome (GOLD analysis project Ga0123355, IMG submission 89872) | Embiratermes neotenicus P1 segment gut microbial communities from Petit-Saut dam, French Guiana - Emb289 P1 | ecosystem: Host-associated > Arthropoda: Insects > Digestive system > Gut ...
CACTCCCCTCGCTTGAGGCTCGGCTTTTTTGAGTTAGCTTATTCTCAAACGCAAATAATTTCTCTTATACTATAAAAAAGGTGTCCTTAGGACACTCCCCTCGCTTGAGGCTCGGCTTTTTTGGTGTCCGTTTCTTTCCTCTCTATACGATTCTTTCATAGAATTTAGAAAAGAGTTGAACCGATTTGTAGTTCAACTCGTTTTGTTTATCAATCTTTATGTTTTATGTTTTTCGCTTTCTTCGCGCAAAAACAATAATCAAAACAGCAGCCCCCGTCAAGCCAAACAACACACCTAAACCTATCCGACCGCCGCCGCCCAACCCGATATATACTGACCCGCAACCTAAGCAACTACTAAAACCGGTATAAAGAAAATCATTACATCCGCAGGGAATTTCTGCATATTGCTCAAACAGTGCAAACAACACCAAATCTCTGTCGGGCATATAAAAAGAAAAATTTATCGCTTCAGAAACCTTCTCTTTCTCATACCAACTCAAACCCATACGCTCATACCAACCTACAAAGCTAAACCCACCGGGTGCTGTTGCCGTAACTGTGACTAAAGTGCCAAAAGCAAAGACACCCTCTCCGCTGAAACTAAGTATCCCTACTCTATATGCACACGCATTATACAAATAACTTTGCGGATAACCTAGAATAATTAAACTGCGCAAAAGCGGCTGTGCCTCACCTGTTACTGTTATCGTATAGGTTTCTACAGTAAAAAGCCCTGTTATAGTATCAGTGATAATAACACGCACCACAAAAATACCTGGTCTGTCAAACACAAAATCCGTTTCAAGGTCGCCCGTCTCCATAAAGTATAAATATTGCTGCATGGTTAGAGTACGGTTATAGACAAGCTCGCCCTGCGGATTGAACAACTCAACTGTTACAGTATAATAATAGTGGGAAGGAGTTGCGTATGCAATAGTATGGCAACAATTTTTGTTGTCGGCAATAATACCTGTTGCCAGTATACCAATGAGTGCTGAAGAGAAAATCAACAGCAACTTAATTTTCATTGTTTTCATAGAACACCTTTATATTTTTTCTATTTCTTTGCCGCCATTATAGTCGAAAAAAATCGTTTCATTCTTGTCATATTTTATTGATACCATATGAGACTTAATTCTGCAATCCTAACAAAAACTGCTCACATAAGGGCAATTTCAAATCTCCAAAAGAATCAATCAGTTCATCAATATTATTCACCTGCTTAAACTCTAGCTTTCTGACAATCTTAGATAAAACTATGCAATCAACAGCCTCATGGATAAACTCGTCCCGCTCCTTGCTGTTTCTTGCTCCGCTCGCCGCCAAATACACCTTTACAAACTCCTCAATCTGCTTTAATACCCTGTTTCCAAACGAAATCCTGTACGGAATCAATAATTTTTCTACCTTCCTAATCACATCGTTTGCTTCCGCATCAAACGCCGTTGCTCTAGCCTGCTCAAACAATCCCCTCAGACTCTCCATATTAACAAACCTTTTTAGATTTTCCTTCATTCCCCCGTTCCCTAACACCTTAGAAGCCCTTTTGTCAAAATTCATAGTCTGCGCCCTGTCGTATACTTTGTCGCTTATCTCAAAGGTACTCTCGTCCCTGTTTGCCGTCCCAATAAACCAAATATTATTAGGAATATCCAGCGTATGCCCGTTTGTCAGACTCAAATACTCTTCTCTTTCATCAGTTTCAGGATACAACTGAACATCAAACAGCTTAATCCTTCTTTCTGACTCCTCCGCTTCCATAAGCGACAAAAAGTCCGAAAAATAATATTCAATCCTAGATAAATTCATCTCATCCAGCACAATGAATACAGGTGTATCCTTATTTAATGACGCCTTATAAAGCCCTTGCGTAAACGCCTTAGGTGTAAATTTTTTGTTGAATTCATTATAATATCCCAAAAGTTCATTTTTATCACGCCAACTAGACTCAACAGCTATCATTTCACAAATACCGCCTATTGCCTCAGAAAAAATCTTAGGAAGACTTGTCTTGCCTGTCCCGCTCATTCCTTGCAATATCGTCAGTCTGCTCGCGCCTAAGCCTGCAATGAAGGTCTTGATTTCTCTCTTGCCATAGCTTAAATTCTGCGAAGAATTTTTTGCGTATTCTATAATATGGTCTACCAATGAGGGCAAGGTTACTCCGTGAAATAAATACCCCATATTTTCTTGATAATCAGCATTAAACTTGTCCGCCATACCGTCGATTTCACTAAATGCAGGGATGGGGTCATAACCCGTTATTTCTAGCGGCTCATCCTGTTTAGCCTTATCACCAACTCCGCCGCCCCGTTTTCTCTCCCCTGCCTTAGCATAAACTTTATACTCAATATTCATTTTGCCCATACTCGCCAGCTTGACAAACAATATCCCCAAAATATACATTGCAAACAGCGCAATCGGAAAATATGCATAAGTAGTCCAACCGTACAGATTGTTAATTGTTCTGACACCTTCGACTGAAAGAATTAAATACATAGCGCCTACAACAGTATAAAGCACTAAGGTAGTTATGCCGATTAAGATGTTAAACTTGTTAAACTGAATAAATACCTTTTTGCTGCCCAAATAAAAAATAAAATTGACAACAAACGAAATAAGACTTAAAAATAAAAATATAATAATAGTTGTCCTAAATAAAGACGCCGCCGGAAAATGCGACAGTTCATCATGCCTATTAAACAATAAATCCCAGCCCGTCATTCTAAACCCCAGCGCAAACTCCCCTGTACCAAAACTAAAATCTAACGGCAGTATATATAACGGCGCAAACATCGCACCTATTATAAGCACAAATAGCACAAACGAAGTAGCAATGGACAATCGTGACTTTTCAAACTCTTCATTTTTATCCTGCTTTAGAAAAATATTAGAAACATATTTTGCAATCAAAATCAATAAGCCTATTACAAACGCTCCTGTACCACCCGCCTGCACCATTACATTGGGCATAAAATACGCATAAATATTCCTAAAATTTTGGCTAATCAGCATAGACACAAACAAAAATACAACAATAACCGCCATGAAAATGTCGCAAAATCGGCTAGTTATGTCTCTCTTTTTATTAATAAAAACAAAGACTGTGGATATTGCTATGGCGAATAATGAAACCGCAAAAACAATATAAAAGCCAAATGCTGCCAAAAATGCAATTTGAGGAAAGTGTAAATTACCAAACAGATTATATACTTCATCAAAGCGAGTAAATATAAAATTGAAGGGAGTGATACGCACACCGCCGAATGTACCCATACCGCTTCTTATGACAGGGCTTGCAAGCGCGATTAGAGCAACCAAACACAACAGCATTGCAAGAGAAAATGAAATTATTTTAGGAAGCCTGCCGCCAAGTTTAGATGACAGATTTTCTCTTATGGCTTCAAGTCCGGTAGATACGGTCGGATTGTTTAAGTGGTCTGCATATGGCTGAGTTGCGGGCGAAAACATGGAATGCCGGTGAGTAGAGCGGGCATCATAAGTGCCGGCGTTCGGCTGCCGGCTTGTATTGTAATAGCTTGACGCATTTGAGTTATGCAACGGTTGCGAAACTTTATCCGCCTGTTCATCTGCTGGCGGATAATAATACATATCTTCTATGTCATAATCTTCTTTGGGTGCAAAAAGAGAACGGCGCTCTTTTTGAGGCTTGTCCGTTTTTTCTTTCAGCGGTTTTTTAGGTTTTTCTGATTTAGACGGCTGACCGGAGGCATCGGCTGCCCCGTTCTGTATCTCATCGTTATTCATTGCTGTCTCCTTAATTTCGGGCTTTTTTCAAAACGAAATTTGGGTGTTTATTGTTTCGCAGAAACGGCTAAGAGAACCGTTTCTGCAATTAGTAGAATCTAAGACTCTCCGTTATCCTCATCATCAAGATAACCCATCGCCCTTAAAATATCATCTATCATCTCATCCAAGTCAATCAAACCTGCCTCATATAAAAGCCTGATATGATCAATGGCCAATAGTTCAGCCCTGATTTGCGCCCTCATCGCGTCCAAATCCACCGCTCCGCCGCCTATAATTTCTCTTATCAGCTCCTCAACCGCCTCTCTAAAATCATCACTGTCCAGCATAGCAGACAGTATATCAGAAATAATATCCGCCATAAAATCCTCATCACCTAAAAGACTATCCTTGATTGCACGCATTATATCCTCATCATCAAGCATTCCTAAAACCAATACTCTTAAAGCATCACCGTCCAAAAACTCCACCAAATTAATGTCTTGCATCAGCTCTCTAAAAAGCTCGCTTGTAATTAATTGCTCTAAAGGCAAGCCTTCTAAAAGCTCTATAAAATCTTCAGGATCAAGATTTTCAATAAAATCTCTTATCAAAGAATCAAAATCAAAGTTTATGGTTAAATCATCTATTAAATCCATTATAAATTCAAGCCACCTGTCCATATAATCAAGCACAGCCTCTAGTAAATTTAATATATCGTCCTCAAAATCCTCAAGCATATCCGTTACTAGATTGCTTACCTGCTCCATTAAATTTGACCTGTTTAAAAGCTCTATAATATCATTATCAAAATGTCCTTGTCTTATGCTGAGAGAAACAAAGTCCCTAAAGCCATTTTGCATCTGTTGATTGTTGAAAAATTCATTAAAAACACCGCCGGTCAATAAAGTCATCAGATTTTCATTGCCTAAAATATCCCGCACAATCATTTCTACCATTCTGCCCCTATAATAATCATCATTCATAATATCTTCAAAAAAGACATTTCTGACTGCCTGTCTAAACTCGTCTTCACCCATTATGTCATCCATTGATATGTCCATGTTGCGGATTATATCCATAATCCTATCCTCATCTATCCAATCATCGCCTAAAAATTCAATCAATTCTTCCCGGCTGAAAAGATCCTCTATTTCAAGACTGCCTAAAATCTCTCTGACCAATTCAGGAGTAAGCACCTCTGACCAGTTTACATTGGACAGAATGTCATTCCAGTTGATGTTATCCCACCAACCGCCCCCGCCGTCAGGCGGCGGCATCATAGCAAACCCGCAGGCTGAAGCAATCAATGCCATAACGGCAATCATAATTGTTGCAACAATAATTTTTAATTTTTTCATGGTATTTTCTCCTATATTTTTAAGTGGATACCGGATAAAAAGTTTGGGTCAAAGTGTCTTGCTTTTAGATAAACGGACACCCTGTATGCCGCCCGGCTATCCGCTGTACATATTAATATTTCACACTATAAATTACAACACTTATCATTAATAATCTTAAACGGGGCATATTCTTTGACCCCGTCCAACCGTGTAACAAAATATTTTTTTTCACACTTACATATCACATCTTCTACAACTAGGCGGCACCGCTTACATTTTCCCTCAAGCATTATTCCGCCGCAAAACGCACAAATGTTCCTGTCCTTATCCGCCGCAATCATTCCCTCTAATAAAAGTTTTTGAAAATATCTGAAACTGTCAATATCTATAAGAGATATAGGCAGCACACCGTCGCCCTCATCAATATCAAAAGGCTCACAAAAAATGATTTTATCATAATCTTCAGCCTTCTCTCTGATTGTATTATATGTTTTGGTTCTGATTTTGCCCAAAAAATAACTGTTGGGCACAATCAAATATTTGACTTTGGTCCTTTTGTGCTTGACAACCAGTTCAAGAGCATTAATATCAACAAACCCAAGTTTTTTATTTTTTATCCCGACTGTCCACTTATTAAACTTATTTTCATCATCAAAATTAAAATTTGAAACAGCAAAAACCATCAAGTACTCACAAAATTTTTCATAAGCTCTCTGCCCTTTTATCTGCATCGTCTCATCAATCTCACACTCATCCTCACCCGCCCCCAATTCCTTCCACAACCAATTTATATGCTTATAATCCTTGTGCATAAGCAAAATATTAGTTTGCTTAATGTCTTTTGAAATAGGCTTTGCATTTGCGTTTTTTTTGTACACAGGATGCGATAAATACTTGCTCAAAAGCGACAACATCTGTTTGATTTTTCTTATCGTACCGCCGGTCTCGGCTTCTTTAAAATTATTAAAAAATCCCGAATACAAAAGACCGACCGCCCTATAATATTGCTCATGATTTATTCGTGAAAAAGCGTCAATATTAACTGCTTCATTATATATTCTTGTGGCAAGACTCAAGTTGTGCAATTGTTTTTTTAGCAGCTTCAATATCCTGTCAATGAGGTTTTTAAAAACCAAATTTTCATAAATCCCATAGTCGTCGTCATATGTTTTGGTTAAAACATTTTTAGGAGTAATCCTGCCGTTTTTTATGCACTCCCAGTTTTCTGAATGCGACATTAAGTGCCTGACTGTTTTGGCGGTGATATGTTTTGCGGTATCTACGGGTACAACTGTTTCTAGTTCAATCAAGTGCGTGACAGGACGGCGGAAAACCTCAATTAAATAAGGCATAGCTTTAGAAATTTGATTAATGACACTGTCGATACTGTCAATATCACAACCCTCAAAAAAGCTGCACAATACTAAATCGTTATTTAATGCTTTATTAAATTGATCCGCTGATATTTTTGGATGCTTTTGTGAAAAATCAAAAATTCCGTTGTACTGCTCAAAAATACCGCACCCTTGCGGTGTAACAGGCAGCTGAAGCTTTTCATTTGCTTTTTGTATAAGCTTTGATTTCAACCGATACAGTTTAGCATAGCACAAAAATAAAGTCAATCAAAAAGACCCCTCTATTTTTAGTTGATTTTGACAAGTATTTATGATAGGATTATATTATGAGTGCCAAATTTGAATATAAAAAGATTATTGCCGGATCTGATTGCGATCCTAATCTTAGCTTGAGCATAGGCGGAGCTATGAGGCTTTTAGCTGATTGCGAGCATATGCAAATCCACAATGATAAGTTTGTAAATGACTATTTAACCTCTAAAAACTATGCATGGTTTCTTATCGCAAGAAACATAGAAATTGTATATTTACCTAAGTTTTTAGATGCGGTAAATGTTGTTACTGCAATGTATGAAATAAACACTATGACAGGAAACCGCAACACCTTTATTTATGATAAAGACGGAAAAGCACTTGTAAAGAGCAATGCTTTTGGGGCATTAGTGGACATAAAAAAAGGACAGGCGGTCAGAAGTAATGCATTTAGGGAATATAAGCTTGCCGAGTTTTTGGGTTGCGAGCCTATGCCCAGAAAAATTGAGTATGACATAACTATGGGGCAAAAAGTTGACAGTGTCACTACCCCTAAATATTTTTTGGATCATTATGTTCATGTAAATAATGCAAATTATGCGGTGCTTGCAAGTGAGTATTTAGGACGGAAGTTTGATAAAGGAACAATGCGGATAGAACATAAAAATGCGGCGGCGGCCGGCGACAGAATTGATATATTTGTGTATGACGGGACTGACAGGACAATAGTGGACATGAGAGCAACAGACGGAAAGAGTTATTGCTTGGTGGAGTTTGGAAAATAGCCGGCATGATAAATAATAAAGCACTGCTTAGTCACACAACGCTAGGTCTTATTTATTTTATATTGATTTGCTATTATTGAAACAGTCCTAAAAAGGACAAATTAAACAGAGAAACCATTAATATGACTTTAGGTGAAGCTTTCAGCATCCGTCTTGAACAGTATTTGACAGAAAGAAATTTAACTTTATATAAGTTTGTTAAAGACAGTTGTATAAGTAAATCCACAATTCAAAGAGTCCTACGCTAAAAACAATTTTTCAAGTAGCAAGAGGACTTGAAATATCGCCGTTGGTCTTTTTGGATTGTGATTTATTTAACAGTGAAGATTTGATTTTTGACTAGATAAATTTATAACTATATAAAAAACTCTCACGGATAATAAAATTGTCTTGAGAGTTTTTTATCTTTTTGACACTTTCCGGCATATTGTATTATATGGGCAAAATTTTGGTTATTGACAGCGGAGTCGGGGGAATTAGTACACTTTGTTGTATTAAGGCGGTTCTGCCGTGTGAAGAATATATTTATTTTGCGGATAAACGCTTTATGCCGTACGGGGACAAGAGTGAGAATGTGATTAAAGAAAGGGTGGTTGCTATCTGCAAGCATTTTTTTTCCAAAGAAAAAATTAAAGCGGTAGTCGTTGCGTGCAATACGGCGACAGCGTGCGGTATTGAATATCTAAGAAAGTTAAATAAGCATATCATTTTCATAGGAGTTGAACCTGCCATAAAACCCGCCATAAAAGAATTAAAACAGGGCAATATATTAGTGCTGGTTACGCCGAATACTGCAAGGCAGCAGCGATTTTTGGATTTAATAAAATTATGCGGACAACAATCCGCCGCCGATACAATGCGAGATTTTATGTTAAAATCAGATTGCCGCCCGCAAATAATCATCACCCCTATGCCCCGTCTTGCGCCGCTTATTGAAGATAACATTTTATCATTGCATAAAATTACTCAAAAGATCCACCAAATGCTTGCCCCGTACAAGCGCCGCAACATAGAGAGCATAGTTTTGGGCTGCACTCATTATTGTTTTATAAAAAATACTGTTGCCGAATTTTTGAGCGCCAAAATCTACGACGGCAATATCGGAGCGGCTATGCGGCTATATGATTTATTGAAAAGCCAAAACCTAATCAACAGAAAAGGATATTGTACAATAGAATTTATTAAAACGCTTGATTAATGCCGCCCGCTATCACTTTTGCGCAATCCTCTACCAAAATATCTATAGTCTTGGGCGTTACGATAAGCCCCAAAAGTTCCTCACTCAAACTGCCCGCCTTCTCCTCACCTCCGGCCGCCTCATAAATAATAGTGCTTGCATACACCACAAGCGGAACCCCGACAGATATAACATCTACTCCAAGCGACTCTTTATCCAATCTCACCCGATGATTTGCCACGCCGCTTCCCGGAGTAATCCCGCTAGAACAAAGCTGAAAGGCAGCCCCGATTCTCCCGACTGCAGCGCTTGCCAAACTATCTACCGCCACAACTAAATCAGGCTTTATCCTGTCCGCTACTCCCTTAATCACATCAAAGCTTTCTATCCCCGTGACACCGCTCACACTTGGACAAATACCTGCCACTTCGCACTCAAATTCCAGCTTTTTTCTCTCATCCTTATGCAAGTGCCGTGTGATAATAAGATTAGAAAAAACCTCTTTGCCCAAGCGATCCGCCGTCAAATTTGGGTTGCCTAAACCCACCACAAGCACATTTTTTATTCCCTTTTTAGTAATTTCTTTGATTGTTGCCGCAATCTCTTTGGACAAACTCTCGTACTTATCAATGCGCCCGTTATTGACAATGCCGGTCTCAAGCGTAATATAACTCCCCATCGGTCTGCCGATTTTTTTGCTTATAGTCGCGTCAACCTCAATGCGGCTTTTTTTAATCTGCAATGAATTATTGCCTTTTATATCTCCGCCAACTAATTCAACAGCCATATCCGACCTTATAATACCCCGTTTTTTCATATTTATAAATATCTCCTTGTCTATAGTATTCACTATATAAAGCGTTTCCATTAGTTTAAAATTCTGATCGATCTTGCAATTGAGCAAATTTATCATTTTTAATAAAGGGGACTAATGTAAAAAATCATAAAATCCTGTCAAAAATACCGAATACTCAAAATTTTCGACACTGCGAAAAACTTGAGTATTCAAGTTTTTCGCCGATAAAAACTATTATTCGTCATAATCCCCTACTGCCCTTGAACACTTGTACATTTAGGCATATGTCTTTTAATAAAATAAACCAAAGCTCAAACATTTTGGACGCAACTTTTCTTTCCGGTGCATAAACCGCCAAATTAACGGGAATAATAGTATTTCACACAAAAGAAACACAAAAGAAAAAAGGGGCAGTCATTAGGTTGACTGTCCTTTTATTTATGCCATAGGGAATATTGCATAGAGAGGAAAGAAGCGGACGCCAAAAAGCCGAGCCTCAAGCGAGGGCAGTGTCCAAGGGACACCTTTTTTATTAGATCTATCTATTAAAATCATTGTCTTAATTAGAAGAAACAAAAAAAGACAGGACTTAAACTTAATTAAACCCTGTCTTAATGTACATTATAATTATGAATTTTTAATTAATTATTGAACTCCATGCGCCAGCATAGCTCTTGCAATTTTTTCAAATCCTGCAATGTTTGCACCCAAAACATAGTTGATAGGCTCTTTATAATTTTTAGCAGTTGCACTCATGTTTTTATAAATATTTTTCATGATAGATAATAGCTTTTCATCAACCTCAGCCTCACTCCAAGACAATCTCATGCTGTTTTGCGTCATTTCTAAACCGCTTGTCGCAACTCCACCCGCATTGGCCGCCTTACCCGGTGCAAACAACACCTTTTTAGTAGCCAAATACGCTTCAACCGCATCAGGCGTAGACGGCATATTAGCGCCCTCTGCAACAGCTATTACTCCGTTTTTAATAAGCTCTTTAGCTTGCTTTAGATTGATTTCATTTTGTGTAGCACAAGGCAATGCTACATCACACTTAACCGCCCAAAGCCCTAAACCATCCTTTTCTACATCCTTATACTCTGCATTCTTTCTGGTCTTAACATACTCGCTAAGCCTAGCCCTATCCACTTCTTTAAGTTTTTTAATCAAAGCCAAATCAACTCCGTCCTTATCATAAATCCAACCGCCGCTGTCACTCATTGCAACAACTTTTCCGCCAAACTCTGTTGCCTTTTCAGCAGCATAAATCGCCACATTTCCAGACCCTGACACTACAACAGTTTTACCCTTAAAACAAGTGCCTTGCTCTTTAAGCATTTCTTGAGTCAAATAAACCAATCCGTATCCCGTTGCCTGCTTTCTGATCAAAGACCCGCCATAATCCAATCCTTTGCCGGTAATCCACCCTTCAGGCAAATTAGTTATCCTTTTATAAGTGCCGTACATATATCCGATCTCTCTTGCGCCCACGCCTTTGTCACCGGCTGGAACATCAATGTCAGCGCCTACATGGCGGTACAATTCCATAATCATGCTTTGAGTGAACCTAAAAATTTCTTGCTCAGACCTGCCTTTTGGATTGAAGTCTGCGCCGCCTTTTCCGCCGCCCATAGGAAGACCGGTTAAAGAGTTTTTAAAACATTGCTCAAATGCCAAAAATTTCATTTCACCAAGTGAAATATCAGGGCTGTATCTCATTCCGCCTTTATAAGGTCCAAGCGTATTATTATATTGCACTCTATAGCCCACATTTACATGAGCTTGACCTTTATCATCAACCCAAGGGATTCTGAACACGATTTGGCGGTCAGGCTCAACCATGCGTTCTAAAATCGCATTTTGTTTGTAAACCGATTCATTAGCCTTGATTGCAGGCTCTAATGAATTCAGCACGCCTCTGCACGCTTGAACAAAAAGCGGCTGGTCAGCATACTTTTCTTCCATCATTTTTAACACACTACTGGTATAAGACATTTGTTTCTTTCCTCCAAGGAAATATATTTAATAACACCATTATAACAGGGTTATTTATTAAGTCAAATGAAAACTTACCTTTTTAGAAAAAAGCTAAACCAAAAACTTTTTCTATAATGAAGGGTATTTAACCTAAGGGCAAAGCCCTGAACCCCACATCGCCAAAGATGATGTGTTTCGCAACAAAGCTGCGGGGTATTATGCTTTTGCCGCGGGCACATTTTTTTGATAAAACGCACGCAGGGGCAGGTGTCCGATTAATTTATTCACACCGATAAAACCGGATAAAAACCTTAAACCAATTTTTCAAATCCTATGCTTTATAGTTGACATAAAAAAAACCTCTTAAAGTCAATCAAGCTGTTAAGAGGTTTTTAATTTTTATTTAAACTGAGTATTAACACTGCAAATCATGCTCTGCTATTTTTAATCGTTTTATTCATCTGTTTCGTCAGGATACTCAATAACCAACTCCCCGTCAACCCATACATTAACTATCTGACCGTTTGCTCCGATTTCAACATCAACATACACCCACTCAGAGTTGGTGTGCGTCGTAAAAACTCCGTCTACAAAAGTGGCAGTATTTCTCCAATCGGTAGTCAGCTGAATCCTTATTGTGTTTATTCCGCGCGTGACATTGAGGTTGTCTGTTCGATTGTTCCAGCCGTTTGAGTTTGCAGTAAAAGTGTTTGAACCAGCCCGTCTTACAGCCCAAAGAAAGTTGTTTCCGTTATCGTGTCTGCCCAAAAACAAATTAATATGAAACGGACTTGCGCTCATAACCGCAACATCGGGCGGCGCTAACGGAATATTAACAAAACTAAGGTCAAAATTCAGATACGAAAACGGCGAAGAGGGCAAAACCAGCACTCCGTTTTCATAAACCATTTCGCCGACAGCCCTCACTCTTATTGAGACAGCTCCTGCCGGCATCCCGCTCCAGTCAAACCATGCGCCGTTGCCCCACTCTTCAGAATAACGGACAAATTCACCCCCTCTGCCAAGATAGACAAAGTGGTTTGTTCTGTTGTCTGTAAAATCCCAAATCACTTCACCCCAATTATTCTCGGATATTCTCAGATTTTGCGGTGCGGGTAATGTCACTCTGGACTCTACAACCACATCAAGATAAGAAAATGCTGTGTAAGCATGGGGATTGCCGCTCCACCATCCTGCATGGGCTTGCACCCTAAATGTGTTGATGCCTTCTCTTAAATTGTATCTAAAATCCCATCTTATAGAAAACCAGTTGTTCCAAGAAGTGTTTGAATAAATGAATTCGGCGCTGCCGGCCGGGCGCAATTGAACAGTGTATCTGTCAGCTTGTGCAACCTCGTCCCATGTCAAAGCAGGTTGACCATAATTTGTTATACGGAAGTTTGACGGTGCGGCAAGCGGCATTGCGGGGTTGTTTGCATTGGGATTATAAGGAGTATAAGATCCCGGACCTTCCTGTGTGAAAAAATAGGTCATGCGCCCGTCGTTGCGTTCTTCAAAAATCATTGACAAAACGCCTCTGCTGATGTTTATTCTGACATTGATTACATCATCGTCTCCCCAATAGCTGTGAACGCGAAGACTGAGGGTATTGCCGTTTAAATGCCAGTTTCCTCTATCCGAAACACTATTACCATCACCTACAATAAAAGTATTGTCTTCATTGAATGTAAACAAAAATCCGCTGTAGTTATGCCAATGACGGCTGCCCGGGGTGATGTCTTCAACCTCATTGCGGTATTCATATCTTACTCTCACAATCTCCCAAGTGCCGATAAGGTTTCGGCGGTTTGTTCTGCCGCCAAATTCACAGGCAGAAAGAGCAAGTGCAAACGCTGTGCTGAGGATTATTAAAAATAAAATTGTCAGTTTTTTGCGCATAATAGAGACTCCTTATAATATTATATGTTGCCATAATAACATAATTTCTTTATAGTTGTCAATTGTTTTTATATATTTATTAAGATATTATGGCATGAATTTCTTCCGTCTTCTAGGGCAGAGTAGAATGAGGAACTCCGCTTTTTTCACTTATATTATTAATGTCCATTTTCATTAATCTTCTTGTTCTAAATTTTGAAACAACTCACTTGTGAAAAATTCTGTGATTGAAATATTTGCACCTTCACAAAAACGCTGGATTGTTTTTATGCGCGGATACTTTGATCTTTTGTTCAATAGGTCATAAATATTATTTGGACTTAGTCCTGCTCGGACACAAATATCACAAATACTTGTTTTTTGTTCATCGCAAATTTCAAGTATTCTTTTTGATAATGCTTCGGTTATGTTCATTTTAATTTGGCTAAATTATGCCACTCCATGAATGTAGTATAATTCAGTTGAAAAAAATTTTCTCATGCCATACCATGAAAACGCTTGCAAAGTAAATTGTTTTACGATATACTGCATTCATGGTAAACCATAATGACACCTGCTGTTTTATAGGACACAGCAAATTTTATGATGATGAAGCACAAATCAAACGGTGGATTTTAGAGTGTGTGCATAAAGCTATTGAAGACGGGTTTAAGCATTTCATGTGCGGGGGAGGCATGGGGTTTGATATGTTGGCGGCGCAAATAATTGTAGATTTAAAAAAGAGCGGACACAAAATATCGCTTGAGTTGGCTTTGCCGTATAGGGGTGAGTATAAGCCGCCGCCAAAACGGTATTTGTTTTCAATTATCGAAGCAAATGCGGATAAAGTCAGTTATGTCAAAGAATATTATACAAAGAATTGTTATATAGAACGCAATAAATATATGGTGGACAAAAGCGCGCTTGTGGTGGTCTATTGCCGCGAATATTGGGGCGGGACGCACAATATAATTGAATATGCAAAGGAATTAGAGAGAGTTATTTATGCTTTGTGACATTTATGGATTGCTTCGTCGTCACTTTGCGCCTCATCGCATTAGACATATCCGGAAACTGAATATACCTATTGACGAGTAGTTTGGTTACCGTCCATTAGAATTGAAACGAAACGGCTTTATCCGCATGAGACAAAGGTCTTCGGCATTCTATGCTGAAGGCCATGTCGTTTGGAAACACCCACTATCAATTATTTCAAATTGCTTCTTCATTTCCGTTTCGCCATGACCTTCAGCGGCGGTTGTTTATTGTCCGATCAAGCGTTTGAATAGGGGATAATCATATATTTTATAAATATTGCATAATTTAATTTGAAAAATTATCAACAAACTCCCGTGCAATACCGTCAATTGTGCCCGCGCCAATAAAGACTATTGCACTATTGTTTATATTAGCATTTTTCTGACCGGTTCTAAAAATATATTTACGCACATATTCGCAAGCATTCATATAATCATCTGCACATATGACGGCTGCAAATCCTGCTTTTTTAAGCTCACTTTCTATTGATTTTGAAGAAATTCCGTCTGTTTTTTGTTCTCTTGCGGCAAAAATAGGCAATAACACAACCTCATCAGCTTTGGATAAGCTGAGTGCAAACTCCTTATAAAAACTAGCTGTCCTAGTGTAAGTATGCGGCTCAAAGCATATGAAAATATGCTCATAACCGCACTCACGCATACTTGCAATTGTACAGTCAATTTCTTTTGGATGGTGCGCATAATCAGAATAAATAACATTACCGTCAGCTTCACCCAACCTCTCAAACCGCCGCCCTATTCCGTTAAATCGCCCCAATCCTTTTCTGACTTGCTCTAATGACAACCCTAATTCTAACGCGGCAGCTATCACAAATAATGAGTTGACGACATTATGCCTGCCTGCAACCTTTAAATAAATCCGCCCTTTAAGCTTGTTTTTTATAAACAGACAATAATTATAATGCCCGTTTTTATCGCGGCGCAAAACCCCTGCCCGAATGTCGCAATCAATTTTTAAGCCCGCCTTAATTATGCGTTTTGCATTAAGCAATTTACAGTCGTTAAAATCATCTCCGACAATCGCTATTTTTTTTGCATTATCCGCAAATTCATAAAATGCCTGTTTAGCCTCATCCAAATTTTGATAACAGTCCGTATGATCTAAATCTGTGTTTAAGACGATTGCAATATCGTGCTTTAATTCTAAAAAACTTTTTTTATACTCACAAGCTTCAGTAATAAAAATAGTCGGTGCTTGTATTTTTGTGATTGGAGAATGATTTTTACAATCCGTGTTTTTTTTATTCAATCCGCCTTTAATCCCGGATTCTGAATTTATAATTCTGAATTGACTCTCACCCGCCCCGATATGCACCTTGGGCTCTAATTCTCTTAGCACTTCATTCATCATCGCCGTTGTGGTAGTCTTGCCGTGCGCACCGCCAATTGCAATACTTATATCAAAATTCTCCATCACTTCTCCCAAAAACTGCCCTCTCGTCATCAACTTGATACCCAGCTCTCTAGCCCTGATTAATTCAACATTCCCCTCCCCTACCGCCGCGCTGTAGACCACTAAATCCAAATGCTTATGTATATTGTCTGCACTGTGTCCAAAATGCAAAATATCACTCCCCGACACAACACTGCCCTGCCCCTTTGCAATGTCCATAAGCGCCGCCATACTGACGCCTTTGCTTCCGATAAAATGAATGTGCTTTATCTTTTTCATGAGATCCCCTTGTGTTTAATTATTAAATAATGATGCCGAAATTTTGATTATTATCATAATATGAATTTGATTAAAAAGTTTTCCATTTTTACCCAAAATCGCTTGATTTTTATTAATCAAGTGTGGTATACTAATCGTATCAAACTTAAAAAAGTTGCCAACAAAGGGGCGGCTTTATAGCAAGGAGCAAACTAAATGAACATTACTGAAACCCGTATCAGACTAGTTAAAAAAGAGGAAGACAAACTAAAGGGCGTAGCATCAATTACCATTGACGACTGCTTTGTCATCCACGACATTAAAATTCTCAAAGGCAATACCGGTCATTTTATTGCCATGCCGTCTAAGAAAAAACCTTCAGGCGAGCATAGGGACATTGTTCATCCGTTGAATACAGAAACAAGAAATATGCTTGAAACTTTGATTTTAAGCGAATTTGATAAAGCAGTAGCCGAGGATGCTGCAGGCGGTAACGCAGAATAATACTGCCGGTTGCAAAAACTCAACCACTACAAAAACAATCAAAAAATGACTCTCTGTTATTTTCAGAAGGTCATTTTTTTATAAAGATAATTAGTAATAGCACAGTAAGTTAAGCGATTATCATCTAAAAAAGCGCATGACGGCTTTTAAATTGCCGTATGCGCTTTTTTAATATTTGTACTAATTTACAGCCTGCCTACGGCACCAACTCTAATCCTAAAATAAGCGCCCCGAGTCCGATAGCATTGGACAACGCATACAGCCTTGTCTCTATACTAAATCCAATGCCTGACTGCAACGCATCAATTGCTGTTCCTGCCGCCGCAAATACCAATCCGTATGGTTCACCGCTTCCGCTCTCTCCGTCATAGAAAAGCCTGTCATAATCTCTGGTGAATTCTTTCATATAATCAGATATTTGGTCGTCAAGGTCATCTCTTGTTATAAACATCAGTACATACAGCATCTCTTGCGCGCTCTCACTCATTCTGTTAATACGCCAGCACACCGGCTCATAAAACGCTCCGCCGTCGCGTTCTAGCAATATAGATAAATACTTTCTTCCCGCCAGCATCCTTCTGGCAAGCCTGCCGTTTGCATCCTTTGACTGATCGGCAAACATATTGGCATCAACCTCAGTCAAGCTGAATGTAACAGACACTAAATCCCTGTTTTCTGAAACTGCGCTATCCACAAAAAAGAAATTTCTCTCATCCAAAGTTTCAGCAGGACTGCCCGCCGGCAAGATAGTCATTTCCTCTAGCTGACCCAACTCTAATTCGCCTTCACTTGCCCTCATGATTGCCCCTAATTGACTGTCGCTAAACTCTAAATCAAAAGCCGCAATAGAAGGCAATAAAAGTATAGCCGCCTCCATCGCATCAAAGTTAGCAGACGGAGCCGCCAGCAGTGCCGTTATAAAATCCTCAATATCGCCGTCAACCCCAAACTCAAAACCGTCATAAACAGCATTTCTGTGTGCATAGGATGTATTGTCACTGTCCGGATTAGACACATCATAATAATAGTATTCTCTCAAAGCCGCCTGCATCCCTCTGGCATAAACAATTCTGTGCGCATGACCGCAATTGGGGTCTGCCTCATTATCATAATCACTGTACACTACATTTTTCATTAATTCAAACAAATTAGGCATAAGCATAATAGCCGCATACTCGCCGTTATGAACAATATAATTCCCGTTTTCATCCACTTCCTTAGCAAAGCCCAATTCATCCTCATATTCTGACTCTAAACTTTCAATCAGCTCTTCTAGATTATCTCTTAAATCATATTCAATGTCACTAAACTCTAGCGGATCAGTCCCTTGTATAACCTCAATAAGTCTAATAACCTCGGGGGACTCTTCGCCATTAAATCTTAGTACAGACTCTTCATGATAACCGCCGAAAGTCAAATCAACAGTGATACTCACCATCACAGTCTCTCTAATAAAATTACCGTTATCATCAACTAACAGCGACCTAAACACCATTTGGGCAGGCATCAAATCTTCAAAACTCAAAGCGATTCCTAAAGTAATATAAAACCTATAATCAGCCTTGTCTTGATCCCATACGCCAAACAACCTTACATATTTTAAATCCTGCTCACTGATTGCATCATGGTCGTGCATAAACCTATCCCAATTAGCCGCAACCAACCCAGCCATATACAATGAATTCATGTGCGGCATAATCTCGTCAAATTCTTCCCACACCAGTTCTTTAAATCTTTGGGCATCAATCATGTCGGCAAATTCTGCTTCTAAGATGTCATCATCGCCTTCACCCATCAAAATGTCCATTATGTCGTCCATCTCAACAGGAATCCTCACTCTCTCACTGTTCTCATCATAAACATGATACCCGTCCTCACAAAACTCATACCTATAATCAGCTATAGCATAATACCGCCTTAAAAGCGCCATAAACTCATCACTAAAGTCAATGTTGGTTTCAGGGTCGGGAGAAGCGGCAAACTGCAAATAATACTGTGAATAATGCGTATATCCTCTGGGATCGATGCCGCATTCAAAGAAGTTTCTAAAGTCAACATGATAAGGCGCTTGATACTCTTCATTGAAAATTATATGAATAGCTGTTCTTAAATACTCACCGCATATTCCGTCCTCATGCTCACTGTTGTCAGATATAAGCCCTGCCGCCACATCAAATAAATTTCTTAACCTAAACTCAAATGACCCCATTCTTGTGCCGTATCTGGTATCTTCAGGTATAAGATAAAAATCATCATGAATCCACATTTGCATTTCATCAGGGTCATTTTCATTAATTTCATTCATCACCGCATTAATATTTTCTTGCAACAAATCAATTATTTGATTTTCAAAGTCAGCTATACAAAAGCCTGCCACAGCATACAAGAATCTAATCAACCTATCCGTCATTGCCCTGTTGTTGTCATCATCAAAATCAGCATCGTCTAATAAAGCGCTGTTATAATTTAGCAATATGCCTGTCAAATCACCGCTCCAATCAGCTGAGCCGGCAAACGCCTCTCTTCCCGCAGTATTGTATACAATTTGAATAGGGGCAGTCATGGTTACATAAATTTCACCCAACATCCTAGAAATGAAATCCAGTGCGGGACTGTCACCGTTGTCATTTTCCATCAAATCAGCCAGTTCAACCTTAACCACAAGCCGCACATAATATACCAAAAACTCATCACCGTTGTATTCTTCTAAATATACGAAAAAGTCAAACGCCATCAGTGTATCATTTGAAATAATCCTATACAATAAGTCCTCTTCATCAGCGTTTTGTGCAAAAGCAATGATAAGTTCGGCGATATGTCTATCCTCAAGCCTTAAATCTAATTGGTCTAAACCGGTAATAGGATTGCCGGCACTGTCGTCCTCTCTCGACGCTAAACCTCTTAGACCCTCATCATAGCTGCCGCCAACATTAATCAAATTCAAAATGTCATCGACATTATCAGGGTCTTGCATAGCATCAAACAACGCGTTTACTGATGAACCGGGTTCTGCGCTAGGGTCGCTGTAAATAGCATAGTATCTTTGCAATCTGTCATCAAGCGCCGATCCGTCAAAGTCATTTAAGCCGTCAAAATGATTAAATAAATCATCTATATCAATTAAAAACTTCAGCATTTCTCTTAAATCCTCACCGTCCTCTAAACCTGCGTCCATCTCTTCATTCATTATATTAGCCAGTACATCAAATACATTCGGCACAATCATTTTGTTAGGTCTAAAACTCAAACTTCCGCCCAAAGATTCATTCATTTCAACAAAAACATTCCGTATTTGATTGCCCAACATATCTTCCAGCATCTCTTGCAATCCTATATCACCCATTTCTATTCCAAACCTGTCTAAAAGCATAAACATTGTGTCCATAGCCTGCCTATCCATATTGCCGAATGATATTGCCATGTCCGCTAAATCATTTTTATCAGCGTCAAGAGTCAATTCTAATTCAATGGATACCAAAATTGAACGGGGTAAAATAGAAGTAAGTATCGGAATCAGAATTTCATCTATATTGATACCGTTCTCATAACCGTTTCCGTTGCCGTTGTTGCCGTTTGCCCCTGCCTCATGACCGTTTCCGCCAAAAAACGAATCCAATAGATTCTCTACAATTATCTCAACGCCTATTTGAGCAAAATCTCTGTCTCTTCCCCGTTCGTTCCTTGTACTAATCGCCACAAATCTTGGACGCACAGTAGTCACATCAAACTCTTCTGTATCAAAGTCTGCAATAAGCCTCCCTACAATCGCAGCCAGCATCCTATGATCCATAGGCACACCAAAGGCTCCGTCTAAAGTCAGTTCCCTAAAAGTATAATGACAGAAAAGATTCCAAAATTCTTCTTCATCAGCGCCTGTATCACCCCTAGTTAATAAATCAAATACCTCATCAAAAGTTACATTTTCATATAATCCAAACCCAATCCTTAAAGTCTCAATAAACATTTGTTCATATTGCGCTTGAATTAACGGAAGCAGCGCGTCCACTTGGGCATTTGTCAGCAAACTCAAATCAAATGAGTATCTGTATACATATTGACCGTTTTCTACTATTCTATAGCGCCTTGTCGGCAGCGGATTGCCAAAAAGAGGCGATAAAATCGCATAATCATCTGCGCTTAAACTGCTTACATCAAATCCCCCGCCGATGAATTGAGCAATGTTAAAGCCCTCGTTATCCCATCTTGTCGGTCTTGCCACATCGTCAATAAAAGGAATTTCACCAAATTCGGGTATATACATCCTTTGAAGTCTTCCGTCTGCATAAAAAGAGGGCGTCCATCTTGCAAAGTCAAAGGCGGCAAAACGCATATTCATGACAAAGGCAGTGTCAAGTTGCAATAAGTGTGACAAGGTTGAGTAAACATGGTGTGATATAATCTGTCTGCATTCGGGCAATCTTTCTTGTTGTCTGACACCGCCGCCGCTTCCGTTATTACAATTACCGCACACGCACTCAAATTCATCCAAATATCCATAATTTAATTCATTCACTTCAATCAATGCCGCCACTAAATCCATTTCTATTCTTCCTGAATTAGGAACACCTGCCCCTGACCCGTCTTGGATTATATCAATAAAAGGTATAATTTCATTAATGCTTTGTATCATCTGACCGATGTTGCGCCCTTCTCCGTCATCGCCGCCGTTTCCGCTGTTGGAATCAAGGTCAAAATCCGGGTCAAACATATTGTCTATATTAGATATTTGACCGCCAAGCATTTCTTCGTCCATCAACAACAGCGTCTCCCAATCACGGTCATCGGTATTGTTTAAGCGGATGATAGGCGTCTTTGCCTCTGATAACGGCATATCAATCGTAATAAATAATTGATTGGGCAGCATTGGTCTAAGCACTAAATGATGCCCTAAAAACATACCGATATTTAAGCCAAACCTAAGAAAATTGTTGTCTACATTAAGACTATCCCAAACGGAATCGTTGTCAAGCCCTCTTCTGACATCTCTGATTAAATTATGCAAATTGGTTTGACTAGAAACCCTCACTCCTGCCACTCCGTCCTCAGAATAAAATATGATATTTTGAATCTGCAAAATGTCTTCAAAATCTAATTCACTTGCATCAAAAGCATCAATGACTGCTTGAGGCAGTTCAAGCCCTTCCATTATCATGGTATGAGCTTGAGGTAATACAATCGTATTAAGCACAAAATCATTCAAAAACGCTTGAATCTCAGCACCCGACACGCGCATAAACATATCTTCAATATTTTCATAACTATAGTTTCTGACCCTGTCTAAGTCAACATTCTCATATGATATTAATTCTAGCAATTCTTCTATAAATTCTTCAAAGTCATAATCATTTTCAAAAAAATCCGCCGCAAACTCCTCTACTGCATTCAACAGTTCATCCGAATCAATATTATGTAAAAACACTGCGCCGAACGCTTGGTCTACAAACGCAGAAGCGCTGGCATCCTCTATTTGTAAATCCGCCAAATTTCTTCTGGCGCGCCTTGAGTTATTGATGTTGCCTATAACTCTGAAAACCTGACCCACTGTCAAATCCTCATTGACATTGTCTCTTAGCCAAATGTTTCCTAAAACGGTGCCTGTTATAAACAAACCCACGACAATCACCATATTTAGAATAAGTATAGACAAACAGCAATTAAAACAAGTATTGTTTTTACGCTTTTTCTTTTTTTGTTTTTCAGGATCATAGGTCTCATGCTTGTTAGCCCTATCTTCCTCATTTTCAAATTCATCTCTCATGATGAAAAACCTCCATTAATAATATTTGGATAGTATTCTGATAATTATATCATTCCGACCATTCCCTGTCAAGCATAATTATATGGTAATTTATACAGTAATTTTGTCGATATTACAATATTTCAGCACTAGATTTTTGATAAAAAAGACGGGTTAAAGCCGCCCTTTTTTTGGCGTCTGTTTCTTTCTCTCTGTTCGATTCTTTGCCTAGAGCATAAAAAAAAGAGCAACAAAACAAATCGCTCTTTTTTGCATAAGACTTGATAGGAGATAAATCTTATCTCTTTGAAAATTGCGGGGCTTTTCTTGCTTTTTTCAAGCCATACTTTTTTCTTTCTTTCATTCTTGGGTCTCTTGTTAAAAACCCTGCTTTTTTTAATTCTGCACGATATCCGATGTCAGCATTAATAAGTGCCCTTGAAATACCGTGCCTTATTGCGCCTGCTTGACCCGTAACACCGCCGCCCTTTACATTCACATAAATATCGAATTTACTGGACGCTCCTGTCAACACAAGCGGTTGGTTTACTATCAGTTTCAATGTTCCCAATCCAAAATAATCATCCAAAGGACGCTTGTTTACTATAATCACACCTGCTCCGGGCATCAATCTGACTCTGGCGATTGACTTTTTGCGTCTGCCCGTTCCCCAAAATGCCAATTTCTTTTTTACTGCTTTTCCTTTTGCTATAGACATTATTATTTATCCCCCTTGTAGTTTTTTGTCACCGGCTCTAATTTGACAGGCTGTTGTGCAATATGCGGATGTTCATTGCCTTTATAGACTCTCAATTTCTTTAGACTTCTTCTGCCCAATGAATTTTTAGGAAGCATTCCTTTTATTGCCTCATAAACAGCCTCATCAGATTTTTCAGCCATAAACTTTTTATATTTTATTTCTTTTAATCCGCCCATATAAAGGGTATGATAGCGATGCATTTTTTGATCCAATTTTTTGCCTGTTAAAATCACCTTATCTGAGTTTATGACAACAACAAAATCGCCTACATCCACATGGGGCGTAAACTCAGGTTTGTGTTTACCTCTTAGAATCGCTGCAACTTGAGCTGAAAGGCGCCCCAAGGGCAATCCGTCAGCGTCAATGACATACCATTTTTTTTGGATGTCAGCCTCTTTTGCCATATAAGTTTTCATTATTTTTAATCCTTAAATTGTGTATTATTTTGCCTTTTTGCCATTTCACGCTAACAAAAAGAGGATGCCAGTAAACTTGCTAAGGGGCTAATCTTAACAAAATAGCCTAGTTATTCTACTAAATTAAAACCAGCTTGTCAAACGATTTTTTGCACTATCTTGCTTTTTCATAAAGTTGTCGAGGGGACGGGGGTAACGACAACTTTCTTCGTCGCCCGTTCCTTTTTTTCGCTCAGGTTGTCGCTGCCCCCGTCCCCTCGACAACTTTTCTCCTCAAGCTTTCTCTTCCAACACCCAGCATACGCGCCATCTCTTTAATTTTTGTCCCGCACCTTAGCTGCATTTCTCTTGTTATATTTGCCGCCGCCTCAATATCGTCAACCCTTTCTCCCCTCCTGTATCCAAACCTCTCCAACAACTCCAACAAAACCTTTTCCGTGTCTTCTCCATTACCTCCCCCTCCCTCATGCTCCAACCAATCCATATTTGTCCCCTCTTGCATTATTGCCATTATATTTTCTGCACTTACATCATAATACTTCCTCGCCTCCTCAAAATCAACTATCCCCTTATTATACAAATAATTTGTATAACTTGAATATCCATAATCCCCCGCGTATTCTACCATACCTGCTTTAAGCGGATTATTGTGCACATAAGCAAGACAATACACCAAATACCTTTCATCAAAGATTGTTTGGCTCTTGAATCTATCCCTAAAAACATAACCGGTCCGATTATTCCGCCTATTATAATAGCTTGCATATTTGGAATTTGCTATCCTAAAAAATGCCGACAACTCCGATACATCTTTTACCGCAAGCAGTACATGAGCATGATTTCCCATTACGCAAAAGCCCAATATTTTGACAGGATACTTGTTTTTGGCAAGTTGCAGACAACTCAAATAATAACCCTTGCAATCATCATCAAAAAAAATATGCTCTTTCCCAATTCCTTGAACAATCACATGAAAATACTTACCCTCTATATTTTTTCTTGCGTTTCTTGGCATATTATTGTTTAACGAAGGTGTTGACACCCGCTTAATTATATTTATTAAATTAATTTTAAAACTTATTTATACACACATTATATCTTGTAAATATTTTATTGAAATTTATTCACTATATATCATACCCTTCTCTTCCCACTAAATAATCTAACGAAACATCAAAAAACTGCGCTATTTTTATCAGCGTATCAATGGAAGGCTCTCGCCTACCTACTTCCCAATTAGCAACCGTTGGTTGAGCAATAGAAACTCTTTTTGAAAATTCCCTTTGAGACAAACCACTTTGTGTTCTTAATTCAGTTAATCGCTCTGCTAATTTATTCATTCCAATATTTTAATACAAAATATTTCAAAATGAAATGTTTTGTCATATTGAAATCGCTTGACAGCAACAAAATTCCATGTTATGATTTCAAAATGAAATTTATAAAATACACCCCACAACCGCAGAAAAATCCTAAAACAAAAATAAAGCATGAGCTTTATTGGTGTCACGCTAGATATATCTTAGAAACATTTCATAATGTCCCTTTTTTCACAAACGATAAGGACTTTGATGCAAAATTAGATGAACTATTAGACTATATAAACACAAAACTCCCGCTTCCTGACGAAACGGGAGAAGTTGTTGACGAATATGTGATTGTTGAAGTTTATTAATTAGCCGTCCACTTGCACCTAACGGGCGACACAATTGCACCCTCTTTTGCCAAGGCTTTCATAGCTTTATCTACTTCTGTCTTGTCTGCATTTAAAACTTTAGCAATTTGTCCTGCCTGCATAGGCTCAGAGCTTTGCTTTAATACTTCTAAAACTTGTTCTTTCATTTGTTTACTCCGTTTGTTTTAGTTTTTGATAAGCGATAGAAAAGTGTAGATTTATACATAAAAATCAGCTGTTATTCTGGATTGTTTCACCAAAAACTAAAGTTTTCTCCCCACAATAACAAGCGTATATTATCCGCCATTGCGAGGAAACTTCAATTGTCGAAGCAATCCAAAAAACTATCAAACGACCTCATACCAACTCAATATTATACTTTATACCTCAACACAGGCGTCCTTGCCGCAAGCACCTCGTCAGCCCGCCCGATACTTACATTTTGCGGAGCATTTTTCAAACTGTCAGCATCCGTCTTAGCCAATTTAGCCAATTCATTCATCACCGCCGCCGCTTTATCAATAGTTGCCTTATTCTCTGTCTCAGTCGGCTCAATCATCAAAGCCTCAGGCACATTTAACGGAAAATACATAGTAGGCGGATGAATTCCTTTATCAATCATACCTTTTGCAATATCCATCGCACTAACTCCGGTCGCCTTTTTAATCTCTTCACAAGATAATACAAATTCATGCATACAATACCGCCCCTTCTCACCCATAAAATTCTTCTCTAATAATGACTTCATATAATTAGCGTTAAGCACAGCTGTTTGCGTAGCCTCTTTCAATCCGTCCCCGCCCAGCATTAAAATATAACAAAGCGCCTTTATACAAACGGCAAAATTTCCATAAAAATTATTTACTCTCCCAATGCTTTCCTTAGATTCATAATCCCATGAATAAACCCCCCGTTTATCCTTTTTGATAATCGGCTTAGGTAAAAACGGAGCCAAGTCCTTTTTGCATCCTACAGGTCCTGACCCCGGACCTCCGCCGCCATGCGGAGTAGCAAAGGTTTTGTGTAAGTTTAGATGCACCACATCAAAGCCCATATCCCCCGGCCGCACAATACCCATAACAGCATTCAAATTCGCCCCGTCATAATACAACAACCCGCCTGCTCCATGCACAATTTTTGCAATCTCTTTAATATTTTTCTCAAAAAGACCCAGTGTATCAGGGTTTGTGAGCATAAGCGCCGCCGTATCCTTTCCTACCAATTCTCTCAAAGAATCCAAATTAACACCCTTTTCATCATTTAATTTAACCGTAAGCACCTCAAAACCGCTCATAGCTGCGCTTGCAGGGTTAGTCCCGTGCGCAGATTCAGGAACAATCACTTTTTTGCGCCCAAAGTCTCCCCTGGCTCTATGATACTCATCAATAAGCCAAAGTCCCGTCAATTCACCGTGCGCGCCTGCTGCAGGCGCCAAGGTCATGCCGTCCATGCCCGTGATTTCCATAAGCAATTTTGACAACATATCCATAGCCTCTAAACAGCCTTGAGCAGTCTCATCATCTTGCAGAGGATGAATGCCCATAAATCCTTTAAGCGCCGCCGCGTCCTCGTTGATTTTGGGATTGTATTTCATGGTGCAAGAACCTAGCGGATAAAATCCGGTATCTACGCCGTATGTTTCTTTGGCTAAAGCAGTATAATGCCTCACCATATCAATTTCGGCAACCTCGGGCAAATTCAAAGAATGTCTGCCGTGTTTATATTTCCATTCACCCACCCTAAGTGGTCTTATAGACGCCGCTCTTTTTCCTTTTTGCGACTTTTCAAAAATTAGCTCCATTTTATTTAGCTCCTAATTATTTTTAATTCAATCTAAAATTCTGTGCGTTTTAAAAAGTAATCCGTTGTTACCTCAAAAAGATCACAAATCTTTAAGATTGTGTCAATAGACTTATTCAGACATTAAACACAGTGGATAGCGAGTGTATTTTTCAGGATAAAAACGAACACTTGAGGGAGGCAATACTAGAAGTATTGACGACCAAAAGTGGAGTTTTTGGACAAAAAAGACACCGCTGGACATTCTGTGTTTAATTTCCGAAGAAGTCTAAAGTCAAGTTCTCTTATTCCAACTTCCCAGTTGCTTATTGTCGTGTTTCTGACACCTAATTGTTTTCCAATTGAATTTGGGAAAGACCTTTGTCTTCTCTTAATTCTCTAAGTCTTGTTTTTTCCATATTTAAATTATTCCACAATATGTGGTATAAATGAGTTAAAAACAAAACTGAAAGTAAAACACAACACACTATATTGAAGGTTTTAAGCTAGGTTTTCTCTTGGGGCTGGAATTATTGCAAGATTGATTTTTAGTTATTGCTATGCCTTTCTCACAATCTCTACAACTTTATCAATGTCCTCTTTTTTGCACATTTCAGTAAAGCACCACAAAATCTCATGTCTGTCTATTTCTAATCCGCCTAAAATGCCTTCTTTATCAAGTTTTTTCAAAATACTTGACGCCTTTGATTTATGAACGGTGACAAACTCGTGAAAAAACTCACCCTTTATGACTTGACCGCCTTGAATTATAGAATGTTTTAATGCAGCCCCTGCCTTAAACACAAGATTTTCCGCCGCATAATGAGCTAAAGAAGCACAAGCCGTAGCCACTTCCTTCAAGCCTTCAGGACCCATCGCCGTCAAATACATACTTGCCATAAGCGCATTATGAGCCGAGTTTGTGCAAATATTAGATTGAGCCTTCTCCCGTCTTATATGCTGCTCTCTGGCCGCCAGTGTCATCACAAAAACTCTCTTGCCTTTAGTATCTTTAGTTTGCCCGATAATTCTTCCCGGCAATTTTCTCATCATATCTTGAGTGCAAGCCATAAATCCTAAATACGGACCGCCGTAATTTAGCGGCAGCCCTAAAGATTGCCCCTCACCAACTGCAATATCCGCACCGCACTCTCCTGCCGATTTTAATAAAGCGGCAGCAATAGGATTGACACTCATTATCACCTTGATTTCATTGGATTTTGCAAGACGCACAATCTCTTCAGAGTCTTCAATCAAACCAAAGAAATTTACTTGTTCAAAATATACACAAGCTATTTTGTCTTTTTTCGTGTTTAATAATTCTTTTAAAGCATCATAATCTACAAGACCCTCTTTATGCGTTAATTCAATGATGTCAATTTTGCGCCTTTCTAAATAGGTTTTTATAACCTGCATGGTTTGAGGATTGATGTTATCAGGGATTACTGCCGATTTAGTTTCATCTCCTTCACACATCAAAATGCCTTCTGCCGCCGCCGTAGCGCCGTTATAAACAGACGCATTTGATACATCAAGCCCCGTAAGTTCACAAATCATCGTTTGCCACTCAAAAATGCTTTGCAATATGCCTTGACTCATCTCAGGCTGATACGGAGTATAGCTTGTCAAAAACTCTTGTTTTGAGGCAAGGTGTCTGACAACCGGCGGACAAAAGTGGTGATAAGCCCCCGCTCCGCGCAAAATTAGTTTATAGGTTTCATTTTTTTCAGCTAAGCTTTGCATGGTTTCAAGGGCCTCTTGCTGTGATATGCCGGGGGCAATGTTTAGTTTTCTAAGCCATAAATCCCTTGGCACATCGCAAAACAAATCATCCAAAGTTTTGGCCTTGACAGCGTCAAGCATTTGCTTTTTTTCATCATCAGTAATAGACAGATAGTTTGACATAGTAGTCCTCCTTAATTTTGGTATTAAAAAATGTGATGGCTAAAGACAAAAATTATATCTTGTCTTTAATTAATTATGTCCTTTTCTTATAATCTTCTTCTGAAATCAATTCGTCACTAACTTTCTCAAATTCAATCTCACATATCCACGCATCATATGCCGACTGATTGATTAACTCAGGTCTTGCCTCTAAATCTTCATTAACAGCAACCACAGTTCCGCATACGGGGGAATAAATTTCACTCACCGCCTTGATACTCTCAACACTGCATAGCTCCTTTGCACATTCTACCTTTTGCCCAACCTTTGGCAATTCAATAAAAACCAAATCCCCCATCAATTTTTGCCCGTAATCAGATAAGCCTATTTTTGCTTTGCTCCCTTCTACTCTTACCCACTCATGTGAGACGGCAAATAATAATTTTGACATATATATCTCCTTTTGCCTTTTTAGAAAAAAGGTAACACAAAAACCTTTATACAACAAGCAAATTTGCTGATCTCCCAAAGAGGTATACAAACCCGGCAACTCCGCTGCGAAACAACGCCTTCAGCATTGTGTGGAGTCCCAAAGCTCTGCCCCTCGGAGTTTAATACCCTTTATTTTGCCGCTGCCTTATAAAACGGCAACGGCACTTTCTCTAATTCTAGCAGTCTTCCTCTTACTTCAGCCTTTAGTTCCTTATCAATAAATTCCTTTTTGACTCTCAACATAGCTAACGGCATACCCAATGTGGGTGAATGTGTCCCGCTGGTGACCGCCCCGACTTCCTCTTCACCGCAAAAAACCTTTGCCCCTTCTCTTGCTATTCCGCCCTTTACTTTTACCCCAATCCTATTGTATTTTGCCCCCTCCTGTGTTAGCACATCTCTTCCTAAAAATTCACCCTTATTAAGCTTAACAGTAAAAGATAAATCCGTCTCAGTCAGCAAATAATCCTCATTTAGTTCATGTCCGTATAAGGGCATACCGGCTTCAAACCTCAAACTATCCCTTGCCCCTAATCCGCACGGAGTCGCCCCTGCCGCCGCAATCGCATCAAACAATTCATCTGCACGGCCTAAGTCCTCAAAATAAATCTCATATCCGAATTCACCCGTATACCCAGTTCTAGACACCAAACATTTGACAGCAGCCGGCAGTTTTAACTCTATCCCGTCCTTAAACGAAAAAAACTTTTCAGGCAGGTCATCCACATTGCAAACCTTTGCCATTATCTCTTTTGCAAACGGTCCTTGCACAGCAATTTGAGCAATGCCATCCGATATATTAGCAAATTTTAAACCCGTTGGCAAATGTTTTTTAATAAAAATTTCATCTTTTTCTTTTGCAGCAGCGTTTACTACAAGCATAAATTTATGCTCATTAAACCTATAAATTAACACATCGTCAACTGCTCCGCCCTTTTCATTTGCCAACAATGTATAGCGTATCCCTCCGTCAACAAGTCCTTTTATATCTCCTGATAAAATATAATCGCAAAATTCTAAAGCCCCTTCACCCTCTATCAAAAACTCGCCCATATGAGATACATCAAAAAGACCGCATGAATTTCTGGTTGCATTATGTTCAGTCATAAGCCCCAGCCCGTCATAAAAAACCGGCAATGAATAACCTGCATATTCTACCATTTTGCCTTTGTATTTGATATGTGAATTATAAAACGGCGTATGTTTTGACATAATTTTTATCCTTATATTTTTATTATATAGTGATTGACAAGCAGAGCGGGAATAGTTTGCTGAGATATTAGCAAAAAATTATTGCCGGATTGCTTGGTTGTGCTTTTTGTTGAATTACTTTAATACCTCAACCGCATCACTTATATTCTTGCCCGCCAGCACCCTCTCCTTCTCTTTGACCAAATCAACATCCAGTGCATCGCTATAAATCCTGGCTTCTATAATCTTATCACCCTCCAATCTCATCCTAATGTCCGCTATCCCCCAATCAAACCTATGCTCTGTCTTTACATCAAAATCAACATTGTCGCCCAGCTGCCAACTTTCATCAGAAAATTTTTTATACCACTTGCCAAATTCATCTGCATCCACCGTCCCTTCCTCACACGAATAAAGCACCTCACTAAACACACCGTAAATCTTGACAAACGCCGCATTAATCGCCTCTATCACCGCCTCTTTTGTCAAGTTTTCTTTTATCTCACTCAAATTAATAACTCTTGACGCCACACTGGACACACCCTTAGATTTTAGTTTAATTTTGCTTGCTGTCAGATATGTCTCTATTTTCTCATAATCAGATTTTATAAGTAATGTCCCGTGATGCAAACTTACATCCTTGCCCCTTAAAAATGCATTTCCTGAAAATTTTTTTCCGTTTAATGTCATATCGTTTCTGCCTGACAACTCTACATCTAAACCCAAGCCGTTTAAAGCGGTAACAATCACTGAAAAATGTTTTTGCTCATCATACGCTATGCTTGGGGCAATGAATGAATAATTAAGGTTGCCCTTGTCGTGATATACCGCTCCGCCGCCCGTTATCCGCCTTGCCGCCACGCCTCCGTTTTGTTTCAATTTATCCAAATCGCATTCTAAAAAAGCATTTTGATGCTTACCTATAAACACAGCATTATCATTTGCCCATAGGTATAAAATTACCTCTCCGCATAAAGCCCTTTTTAAAAGCGCCGCTTCAACCGCTTGATTAAAATGTGCATCATATTTTTTTGATATGACGATTGTATACTTCATAGCTGCCTCACTTTTTAAGGACCTCGCCTTGTCAAATATAATTAAACCATCCTATATTTTTCTCACTAAAACCCTAATTCCTTCCTCACCTCAACAAACGCACTGACACATTTATCAATATCTGCCTTGCTATGCGCCGCCGACATTTGAGTCCTGATTCTTGCCTTATCTCTAGGCACAACAGGAAAGAAAAAGCCTATTACATAAATACCTTTTTTCAACAATTCCTCTGCATAGCGTTGCGAGCGTACCGCATCGTAAAGCATTACAGGAACAATTGCATGACCCTCGCCCGCCAAATCAAAATCGTGCTTTTTCATTTCAGCCCTAAAGTATGCCGCATTATCTATCACCTTATCACGATACTCTGTGGACTTTGAAAGCATTTCCAGTACTTTTATTGTTGCCGCCGCCATACTTGGAGCTAGAGTATTTGAGAATAAATACGGTCTTGACCTTTGTCTTAAAAGGGCAATAATCTCTTTTCTGCCGCTTACAAATCCGCCGCTTGCACCGCCTAGAGCCTTACCAAAAGTAGAAGTAATCACATCCACTCTTTCCATTACATTGTTATATTCATGACTGCCCCGTCCGGTTTTGCCCACAAACCCTGTCGCATGAGAGTCATCCACGACCACAAGCGCGTCGTATTTATCCGCCAAATCGCAAATTCCTTTAAGATTTGCAATAATTCCGTCCATTGAAAAAACACCGTCTGTCACGATAATAATCTGCCGTGCGTTTTTATCTTTGGCGTCTTTTAATTGAACCTCTAAATCAGCCATGTCATTGTTTTTATAGCGGTATCGCATAGCCTTTGACAAACGCACCCCGTCAATGATTGATGCGTGGTTTAACTCATCAGAGATGATGGCATCGTCTTTTGTGGTGATAGTCTCAAAAAATCCGCCGTTTGCATCAAAGCAAGATGAGTATAGGATGGTGTCTTCCATGCCTACAAACTTTGACACCGCTTCTTCTAATTCTTTATGAACAGTTTGTGTGCCGCAAATAAACCGCACACTGGACAAACCATAGCCGTATTTATCATAGCTATCCTTTGCCGCTTTTATAACCTCAGGATGCGATGACAGTCCAAGATAATTATTAGCACAAAAATTTAGCACACCTTTGACTTTGTTGGTGTCAATAATGTTTGACTGCTTAGAGGTAATAATTCTCTCCTCTTTCCAAAGCCCCGCCTCTTTAATTTCTTTGAGTGTATCCTCAATAATTGTTTTGGTTTTGTTATACATTTTTATTTTTCTCCTTGTGTAGTTTTTGATGGGTAATAAATTTGTCGTTTTGTAGGGGCGGCAGAGTGCCGCCCGATGTTTGATTTATATGTCCAGCACAGGCGGCACTCTGCCGCCCCTACAACTGTCCATATATATCCAACACAGTAGGGTGTCGCTCCTACAATTATTTATTGTATTCATCCTTATGCCAATTATCAATATTAAAATCAATATACTCCCAAATTTTTTCAAAGTTCGTTTGACTTCTTATAATATGGTCATAAAATCCCTTTTGCCAAATTGATATTCCTATACGCATTGATACAACCCGCTTAAACTGTCCAACCATTGCCGCCAATGTAGGGGCGGCACCCTGCCGCCCGCTCGCACCATCATTAATAGCTATAACCATGTGAATATGATTGGGCATTATCACATACTTGATTACTTCCGTCCCCTCATACGGCTCACTAAATCTTTCTATCTCCTCACTCACAATCTTTCCTATTTCAAACAAGTGCATATGCGGGCGGCAAAGTGCCGCCCCTACACTTTCTTTATCACATTTTATAATTTCCCCAAAAATATGCTGCTTATTGAAACTACAAACCGTAACAAAATAATATCCGTTTTGTGAGTAATCATAATACGGCAGCCTATTAACTTTTCTCGTTCTTATTGTTTCCATGACTATTTTTTAACAATCCCTTTGCCGCCTAAAAACGCTATCAATTCTTGCTCGTTGCCTATGCTGAATTTGCTTCTTTCTAAGGTAATAAAGGTTTGCTTTGCCGAAATCAATATCAAATTTGTTGTTATGGTTACCCTTTTCCATATTTGATATGAAAGTCTTGTTTTGTTTTCGCTTGACACAAACACAATAATTCCCTCATTATAAAATCTTATTATGAGTGCTGGCTCAATATTATTGTTTTGCTCAAGAAAAGAAATATACTGTGAGTTTGCCGCTTTGCTATTTGCGACAAGAATAATAATCGGAAAAGTAATCGCAAAAACTGTTGTAAAAATTGCTATGAGTAGTTCAAAGGTTTCACCACCCGTAAAATACAAAACAAACATTAAAATAGCCGCAACAGCAAAAAGAGGACAAACGATTAGAATTTTCATAATAGGTCTAGCAATGCGTTTAATCGCTTCTTTTAGGTTTTGCCTGTTCATGAGTGCATGGCATTCAAATAGTGGTGGCATCTCATTTTGCTCATTCATTAGCTCCATCTTGCTTTTTCCCCTTTTTGCTTGTTTTGCTTTTCAAAAAAACCATCAGCCCCTCACTGTCCCCTATACTAAACTTCTCTTTTTCACAAAAAACAGCCGTTGACCCCTTTGTCATCATCACCAAAAGATTTTGCGTAACTCCCGTCTTTGCAATCGCATCATAAGGCAAATTAAGAATGTTGCCGTTTGACATGACTACAACAAAATGTGATTCGAAAAACCTTGTTGTGCTTGCCGTCTCACTGCCGTTGTTTTGCTCTAGCATCCCTAGATAAACTGTATTTGCCGTAGCCTTGTATATGGTGGACAAAAAGATGGTTATCATTACAAAAACCGTGCTGAGTATAATTCCTAAAATTAGAAATGTCAAGGCACCGCTAAACCAATACATAAAATATAAAAGCCCTAGCATAATCGGAAAAACAATAAAAAAGAGTATAAGCGTAAATTTTGACGAAATCATTTTATTAAGCCCTTCTTTGATGTTTTGCCTTGTTGATATTGCATGAGTTTCAAACAGCGGTGTTTCTTGCGTTTGCGTAGTGTTTTGTATAGCAATATCTTGCTGTGTAATTGTTTGTTTTAGCTCCATAATTTTTCCTTTTGTTTTTGTTTATAGTCGTTGTTGTCCCGAGCGAAGCCGAGGAATCTCCTGTCCATGCAATGAGATTCCTCGGCTTCGCTCGGGATGACAAACCATACAATCCGGTTTAATTCTCTCTCTGCCCAATCACCCTACCAAAGCCTGCCCCGCCTTACTTTTTACTTCTTACTTTTCCTTACTCCCAATCCAAAATCACCTTGCCGCATTTTTTAGATTCCATCAAATCAAAACCTTTTTGGAAATCGGTATAGTGAAACTTATCCGTGATGATAGCATCCATCTTCAGTCCTCCTTTTAATAAGCTATCCATTTGCTGCCATGTATTAAACATCTCTCTGCCATAAATGCCTTTGATGTTAAGTGCTCCAAAAATCACCTTATCCCAATCAATAGTAGCCCCCTCGCCAAACAATCCCAATAGCGCAACGCTTCCGCCCATCATCATGCTTTTAATCAATAAATTTAATCCAGCCTGCGCCCCGCTCATCTCTAGCCCTACATCAAAACCATTCTCTATCCCATGCTTTTTCATTAGCTCTTCAATATCATGCGTCTTAGTATTGATAGTCAATACATTAGGGCAAACCTTATTAGCCAGCCCCAATCTCCAATCAGAAGTATTAGTAAGCACAACAGTCTTTGCTCCTGCAAACTTTGCCACCGCCGCCGCCATAATCCCAATAGGTCCCGCACCCGTCACTAAAACATTTTTTGCCGCAACAGGAAAACTAAGCGCTGTATGCACAGCGTTTCCAAACGGGTCAAACACAGAGTATAGGTCATCAGATATAAGAGGGTCGCATTTCCATAAATTATAAACGGGCGCAATGGCATACTCGGCAAAAATACCTTGCATAGACACACCGATGCCCTTAGTATTGGGACACAAATGCTGCCGTTCACACCTGCAATTTTGACACCTTCCGCATATTATATGTCCCTCAGCAGTAACCTTATCTCCTACCTTAAAGCCGTTGCCGTCCCCGTTGATTTCTACTATCTCACCCATAAACTCATGCCCAACAACCATGGGCGGCTTTATGTGCCGCTGACTCCATGCGTCCCATTGATATATGTGTAAATCCGTACCGCAAATAGCAGTTTTTTTGACCTTAATCAGCGCCCAGCCATAAGGCGGTTTCGGCACAGCAACCTCTTCAAGCCAAATGCCTTTTTGAGGTAGCTTTTTTGTAAGCGCTTTCATTTTTAAAGGTATTTTCATTGTGTATCTCCTGTGTTATATAAATTCAAATCAATGTCATTCTGAACTAAGTGAAAAATCTCCACCTTAAACAAAAATCCACAAGTACCATTATAAAGCACTTGCAGACTTAATGTCAAACTAAATTTTGTAATTTTTTGTAAATAGTACACTAAAAACTTTTGCACATCACACACATTTTATCATTGTTTTATTTCTCTATATTTCGTAATGCTCTCAGTAGTTATTGATTCCATAAGCATAATCATACTTTCTATAGTAAAACATCTGTATCTAAACGAATATATCAACTCTTTACGAAACTTTTCATACGACTCTTGGTATTGAACTTTTAGTATTTCACTTTTATTTATTCTCCCATAATCTACTAACATATTAAACACTAGAAAAGCAGCAAAGCGTTCATTCACCTCCGAAGAGCGTCGCAAAAATACATCCAGCCTTATTATCTTATCCTCTTTTATATGATACGGCTTTAACTTTAGTATCCAGTAAACCAAAAGAGCCAGCGTCTTAAGCTCATTAACGGTATAGCTATTAAAAATATTATAATAGGCTGTCCTTCTATCCATTCTCAATATAATTTCATCAAGTACATATGTATATTTAACATAGTCTTCTTCTTCATATAATCCATCTTTAACTCCATTACAAAAGCGAGTAAAAAGTTCACTAATTTCGTTAGATCCCGCCTGTATCTCTTCCTCGGGTATTTTATTGTATGTATAGGGTTTCCCACATTTGCAGGATTTTTCACATTTTTTGCAGGAATTTCTTTCGCGATTATTCTTTACAGAATCAAAGAAAGTTTTGCTCATTGTTGCCTCTTTCGTATTTTAATAGAGAAGAATATAGATTATCAAACCAAACTTTTACCAACTATCCATGCCCGCGAAAAAAAAGTTGCCATTTTCATCTTCATTGTTCTTTTCTGCCGCCTCTATGAGAAGTTGCATAAATGTTTTATTATCATGTTTCCGGCTGTTGCTAACGGAATTAACAGACAATACTGCTCTTGAAATGGCATCTCTTTCACCTTTTTCTTTTTTGTCTAATGTATCACTCATTTGATTTCTCCTTTAATCAGCTTGATAATTTAGTATGTTTCTTTTAGTTATATAGTATATGCCATTTATTAGATGGCATGTGCTATTTTTGCTATCATTTTTCCTAATAGCTAATTTAACATCTTAAACAAAAACTCCGTAGCACCATGAAAATGGACATTTTGCCACGATATCGGGCGTGCTAAAATCTAACTAAAAAATGTACCCCTTATGGTACATGACTCGACTACAATATCACTTTAAAAACTCCTTGTCAAGTAAATTACACCTTTTTTAGCAATTTTTTTTAAGAAACTTTTGTCAATTTGTTCTATTTACTCATCCAATTATCAACTCCACCTATACGACGCACGCTTATTTTCCACAAAAATAAAGTAATTCTGTCTCTAGTTTCCGCCAAAAATTAATAACACAATCTGCGGGACAAAAATTAAAGTAAACAAAGCTATCGGATAGGCGGCTGCGTATGCGTTTGCGCCTTCTTCTGATTTTGAAGCATGGACAAGCGCCCCCAACCCCGGCGTAGAGGTCATACTGCCCGTCATTCCGCCCATGTTGTTGACAATATCCATCTTAAAAATTAATTTGCCGATATAAAAAGACACAAATACAGGCGCCATGGTCATAACCGCCCCCCAAAGCAACAGCATGGGGTATTGACCGATTATTGACACAAAATTCAATCCGCCTGAAAAGCCCACCGTTGCCAAAAACATTACTAAACCAAATTCACGCACCATTTTTGCCGTGGCATCAGGCACTTTCATTGATAACCTGCCAAGTTTTCCAAAGTGGGCTAATAATAAACCTGTAATCAGCACTCCGCCAGTCGCCGCCAGCGTGATGACGGCGTTGCCCGCCCTGAATGACAGCGACCCTGCTAAAAGTCCGATTACTATTACTAATGCGATAGGAAAAATACCCAACTTATCCACCGTTATGAGCGGCTTTTTCTCTTTTTTGAGTTCACAGTTCTCAACACTCAAAGTACGGTTATTGACGGGTTTTGTTGCAGTATTCCCTTTATTTTGCCCGTCCGTTTCTATATTTTGAGTAGTGTTTGCTTTATTTTCACCATCCTTAACGGCACACTGTGAGCTGTGAAGTACACCCTGCGTTGCTCCCACAATCACAATATCCAACTCTTTTCCTTTCTTTTCATCCATCATCGCTTTTAGTTTTTCGGCTTCCAGCCTCATATCCAACCGCAAAATCTTTGGCATAATCTGGATAAACAACACAATGCCTAAGACTCCAAACGGATAAGCAATACCGTTTGCCGTAGCTATAATAGCCTCATGATTATAAAATGTCTCCTGTGCCGCCGACAATCCCGGAGTAGTAGACAGCGCTCCCATTAATAGCCCCGTAGCCATAGCAGGGTCACCGATAGCGCCTGTTGCTATCAACACGATTACTATAATTGCGCCGGTTAAGGTAGTAGAAAAACCCATTGTTATAAACGATGCGGCATTTTTTTTGAAACTCTTAAAAAATGTCGTGCCTGCAATCAGTCCGATTCCTGCAATAAAAAATACCAAACCAAATGTCCTGAAAGCATTTATTGCCGCCCCGGGTCCTATAAGCGCGGTATCAGTATTAAGCCAGCCAATCAAGTCTGCGTTTGTTTCACTAAATCCGTGCCCAAAGCTGTTGATTTGCTGATGGAATTCCCCCAAAAGAATTCCAAAAATAAGAGCAGAAACAAATACCCCCGCACTGCCTAAAGATATACCCTTTATGTTGATTTTACCGATTAGATAGCCCGTCAAAATGATGGCAAAGATTATCAAAATAGGGTTGAATACACCCAATTGGAAAAATCTAAACAACAGGGTGTCCCAAAATGGTGATATTGATGATAAAAATGTAGTGGTCAGCATTGTATAAATCCTTTATTTTGAAGTAATAAAGTATTGATGAGCTAAACTTGAGCAGTTAGAAATGATGTATTCAGATTAAATCCAGATTGCTTCACTGCCGCTTGCAATGACAATCAGTTTTGATATGATCATATTAAGATTGCAGCGAAACGAAAATGAAAAAGATATAATTTTTGCAGTAATTCATAGGGAAATTCCCTTGAGTGTCCCTAAACTACATGATAGTGTACCAACCGAAGCTCCTCAAAGGGTTTCCGTCTCATCTGCATAAACCCGCTTTGACTACATTTTAACGACAAGCAACTTGAGTCGTTGTCATTTGCAAGCGGCAACTAAACAATCTGGCATAAACTATATCTTTGCCCAGCCAAACTGCTTTCTTCACCTTCTTACTTCTTACTTTATTAAACAATCCTCATAAATCCCAGCCGCCTTAACCGCCTCAACCAATTTCTCACCAATCTTATCGGGGGTCTCCGCCACAAACGCACCTGCATCCCTCAATGCTTTCTTTTTGCCTTCAGCCGTCCCCTTTCCGCCCATAATAATCGCACCCGCGTGACCCATTCGTTTGCCTTCAGGCGCAGTAGCACCGCCGATAAACGCAGCCACCGGCTTTTTCATTTTAGTTTTGATATACTCCGCCGCGTCCTCTTCTCCACTCCCCCCAATCTCTCCAATCATCACCACCGCCAGCGTATCCTTATCCTTATTAAAAAGCTCCAAAATTTCCACAAACCCCAATCCCTTTATAGGATCGCCGCCGATTCCCACAGCGCTTGATTGTCCGATTCCTCTTAGACTCAACTGATTAACCGCCTCATAAGTCAGCGTTCCGCTTCTTGACACCACGCCAATCTTACCTTTTTTATGAATCATACCGGGTAAAATTCCAACCTTAGCTTCATCCGGAGTAATCAAACCAGGACAATTAGGTCCTATCAATTTAGTGGTTTTCCCGTTTAAATAGGCTTTAACCTTCATCATGTCAGCAACAGGAATACCCTCAGTAATACATACCACCAACTTTATGCCTGCATCCGCCGCCTCAATAATGGCATCCGCAGCAAACTGAGGCGGAACAAAAATGCAAGACACTTCAGCCTTTGTTTTTTTAACTGCTTCTAAAACAGTATCAAAAATAGGGACATTTAAAATCTTTTGTCCGCCTTTGTTAGGAGTAACTCCTCCGACAACCTTTGTTCCATAGTCAATCATTTGGCTTGCATGAAATTGTCCATGCGCCCCGGTTATGCCTTGTATTATTACTTTTGTGTTTTTGTTTAGTAGAATTGACATAATTTATTATGAAGTAAAAAGTAAAAGGTAAAAAGCAGAAAGTTATGCAAGGTAGATTTGAATAGTTTGAAATAATAGATTTGAACACATCTGGATTGCTTCGCTATCCGGTATAAATTCTATCGTTGTTTTCACAAACTGCTCCACCTTAACTAGCACAATTTTTTACTTAAACCTCTATACTTTATTACTTTCCGTTCCCTCCATGTTTTACGGCTAGTTTCGCCGCATCTTCTAATCCGTCTGCCGCAATAATTTTTAGGTCTGACTTAGCTAAAATCGCCTTGCCTTCTTTTACATTTGTTCCGTCCAGCCTTACTACAAGCGGGACACTCAAATTCACTTCTTTTGCCGCAGTCAAAATCCCTTCCGCAATGACATCACATTTCATTATTCCGCCGAAAATGTTTACTAAAATACATTTAACATTTTTGTCAGACAATAATATCTTAAAAGCCGCCGCAACTTTAGAGGCGCTGGCAGTACCGCCCACATCCAAAAAGTTTGCAGGCTGACCGCCGTATGCTTTGATTATATCCATTGTCGCCATCGCTAAGCCCGCGCCGTTTACCATGCAGCCGATATTTCCGTCCAGGCTAACATAGCTTAAACCGCTTTCAGCCGCCTCCGCTTCTTTTGCGTCCTCCTCTTCAATGTCGCGCATAGCCACAATATCAGGATGTCTAAACAATGCATTTTCATCAAAGCCAAACTTAGCGTCAATAGCGTTTAATTGATTTTTTCCGTCAATGATTAAAGGATTAATCTCTAGCATACTGCAATCTTTTTCAATGAAAAGGCGGTACATATTTTTTAGCATAGCAACAAAATCCTTGACCAATTCAGTTGGAATATTTATCATCTTGGCGATATTTCTGGCATGAAATTCTTTTAATCCGGCAATAGGAGAAATCGGCATAGTAATAATCGCATCAGGATTATCATGCGCTACTTCCTCTATCTCTGTACCGCCCTCGGCGCTTGCGACAATAACAGGACAACCCAGGCTGCCTTCCATCATTATACAAATATAATACTCTTTTTTAATCACCACAGCATCAGTAATCAAAATTTTATTAACCCGCTTGCCTTCTGACCCTGTCTGCTTAGTAATTAATTGCATCCCAAGCATATTCTTTGCAATTTCATATCCCTCTGCTTGATTAGACGCCAGTTTCACACCGCCGCCCTTTCCTCTGCCGCCGCTATGGATTTGAGCCTTTATGACTAATTTCGGATTTGTCTTAAACAATTCATCAATAGCAGATTTTGCCTCTTCAAATGAAGAAACGCATATCCCGTCTTGCGTCGGAATAGCGTATTGTGCTAATAATTCTTTAGCTTGATATTCATGTATTTTCATAAAATTACGGAGTGATTTTTTTAAAATAAAGGATTGAATATAAAGTATAACAGATTGCGAATTTTAATTTAGTACATATGTTATCGCAAAGACAATGAAATGCCGCTCCTGCGATAATTGTTTTTATCAAATAATCCCGTCAATTACTTTATACCTTGTACTTCATACTTACAAAGCAGCTCCTGCCTCCAATGCCCGAATATTTATTTCATCCGTCCCTTTAGGCACATATTTTAGCACTGCCATTTTTAATGCCTCAAAAGGTACAATATTTAATTTTGCATTAATCGCCCCGAGTGCAACAATGTTTGCAACAAAAGCTTTGCCTACCTTTTCTTTTGCAGTATCAATAATCGGCAGACTTATCATCTCTATACCCTTAGGTCCGACTAAAGATGAATCCGCTATTATCACGCAATCACTATCAAGCCCGGCTGAATATCTGTCAAGCGAGCTTTGTGTAAGCGCAAGCAAAAATGTGGGTTTGACTACTTTAGCAAAACCTATGTCTCCTTCACAAATTATAACCTCTGCCTTGCACACCCCGCCCCTTGCCTCAGGACCGTAACTTTGCGATTGAACGCCGTTAAAACCTGCAATCAATGCCGCCTCGGTCAAAATGACCGACGCTAAGATTATTCCCTGCCCACCGCTTCCGGTGAATCTCATTTCATGTCTCATAATTTTTCTTTTAGAAAAATTAAATTCTGAATTCAGAATTATTTTCTCAACTCCTTTATAGTTTTGTCGTATTCTTTTATCCACTCAGGCTCTAATCTTTCTAGCAATCTTTCAGGTACAAAATTATCCTTTTGCCACTGAAGCATTTCAACAGGTCCGCCCTTTTTGTTTTTTCTGCCATAATATGTCGGACAAGACGAGATGCAGTCAATGATAGCAAACCCTTTATGCGCAATACCTTCTTGTATAAATTTTGTGGTGTCTCTAACATGAAACGCACTGCCCTTAGCCGCATAAGTTGCACCGGCACCCACACTCAATTTTGCAATATCAAAAGGGCGGTCGATGTTTCCGTAAGGAGCGGTCGTCGCCAAGTCTCCCATAGGAGTAGTAGGCGAAAACTGTCCGCCCGTCATGCCGTAAATATCGTTATTCATAACGATTACAGTTAAATCAATGTTTCGTCTTGCCGCATGAATCAAATGGTTTCCGCCGATTGCAGAAATATCACCATCACCTGCCGCCACAATCACCGTCATTTCAGGATTTGCAACCTTAACTCCGGTAGCAAACGCAACCGCACGCCCGTGTGTTGTGTGCAAGGTATTAAAATCCATATAACCTGCAATTCTAGAGCTGCACCCGATACCAGAAACAAGACAAACCTTGTCTCGGTCAATGCCAAGGTTTTCTATCGCAACAGCCAAATTACGCATAATAATCCCATGCCCGCAGCCGCTGCACCAAATATGAGGAAGCGTCCCCTCTCTTATATATTTTTTTATGATATTACTTGCCATAAAAATTATTTCTCTCCTATATGTTTTATAAAAGTGTTTGTTTATATAAGTTCCTCTATTTCATTCGGCATAATAATATTGCCGTCTACCTTTCCTAAGAATTTTATTTCTATAGCGTCCTTTGTCGCAAGGCGTACCTCATGTACAATCTGTCCGTAATTATGTTCTGCTACAATAAATTTTTGAGCTGTTTTTGCAATCTCTTGCAATTTTTCAGTCGGAAAAGGCCATATAGTAATAGGTCTGAACAAACCGACCTTCTTGCCTTTTGCTCTTGCCGCCTCTATCGCCGCTACCGCCGCTCTGGTTGTCCCGCCATATACAATTACGACAGTTTCAGCATCCTCTAAATATCTTTCTTCATACTCAATAATATCATCTTTGTTGTCCTCAATTTTTTTCATCAGTCTGGTAGTCAGCTCGCCCGCGATAGTAGTAGAGTTTGTAGGAAACCCGTCCTCTCTGTGAACTAAGCCCGTGATATTATATCTTTGACCCTGTCCGAACGGCGCAGATTGCGGAGCAACCTCACCCTTGGGGACATGGAAAGGCGGTATTTTTTTATTGACCTTTCTGTCTTCAACCTTAATATCTTTTTGGTCAGGAATAACAATACCTTCACGCAAATGTCCGATTATCTCATCAGTCATCAAAAAAACAGGCGTTCTGTATTTTTCAGATAAATTAAAGCACCTTATAGTTAAATGATAGCACTCATCTACAGTTGCGGGCGCTAATGCAATTACCGGATGGTCTCCGTGCGTCCCCCATCTGGCCTGCATCATATCCCCTTGAGAAGGAGATGTAGGCAAACCCGTAGACGGTCCGCTTCGCTGTACATTTATCAGCACGCAAGGCACCTCTGCAAACGCAGCATACCCAAGATTTTCTTGCTTTAATGAAAAGCCGGGACCGGAAGTCGCTGTCATTGACTTAACACCCGTACAAGAACCGCCGATAACCGCCGCCATGGCGGCAATCTCATCCTCCATTTGAATAAAACGACCGCCCACTTGTGGTAAGCGTATCGCAGCCTGCTCTGCCACTTCAGTCGACGGAGTAATAGGATAGCCTGCAAAAAATCTCATTCCGGCGGCAATAGCGCCTTCAACACAGGCTTCATTTCCTTGCAACAGCACTCTTTTTTGCTTGATCATTTTACTTTCCCCCCTCAACATAAATAGCAAAATCAGGACATCTGACCTCGCATAGTGCACAATAAATGCACGCCTTTTGGTCTGCAATTACAGCTTTTTCGCCTTTCATTTGCAACACCTTTTTGGGACAAAAAGCCACGCAAATAGCACAGCCCTTGCACCAATCTTCTTTTATGATTAGTTTTTTAGCCATTGATATAAGCCCTCTGTTTTATTCTTTAAGATAAGTCTAACATAAGGATTTTTTTAAGTAAAATGAAATACTGCTGTTTAAGAATTTTGTCAAAATTATTTGTAAGAATATATATACAATGTGTCAATGAATAATTGCATAGAGTGTCAGCTTTGTTTGCCCGCTGTTAGACTTGTTTATTATCGGCAGCATCACCCCTAACCGCAGGAAATATTATTTGATAAGTTAATTGTCAGGTCGTTGGAATTTTCTCTTTTATAGGGTTTATTGGTTGCAAAGAATTAGGGTTTATGTTATAGTTTTATATGGTTAATATATATACTAAATGTATTGTTAATTTAATCAAGGAGCTTTTTTATGAAAAAGAAAATCACAATTTTAACAATAGCTATATGCTTAACAATAGCAATCTTAATGATTACTGCGTGTGATAATGACACTCCAAGAGGTCAATTTATTGCGCCGACTGATGCAATGATAGCGGTAACCTATCATTCAATAGAGATTGAGCATGTTAGCGGCTTGCAAGGTGCAGGCACTGCTGAGTTTAGTTTGAACGGGACTAATTGGCAAAACGAGAGATTATTCAGTAATCTTCAGCCTAATACGCAATATTCTGTGCATATAAGACAGCAAGCTAATGAAGCATGGAACGCGAGTGAAAGTCTAATTCGTAATGTAACAACATTGCGACGCGACCAAGAAGCAGTGACAAATGTTACCTACACGCAAAGCAACAGAACAATTACGCTTGTAGGCGCTACAGCTGCAATGGAAGTTGCATTTGACGGTGTAAACTTCGGTAATGAAACGACGCATACATTTACAGCAGATACTAATGGGTATAGAACTATTAGAGTGAGGTATCGCCAAACAGAGCAGGCAAATGCGAGCGAGGCACAAGAGATAAGTGTTAGGATAAGCAATTTTTACGGCGGACGGGGTACAGCACAAAATCCTTTTCAAGTTAAGACATTTGATCAACTTCAATTGATGACAGGCGCATTTTATTTTGCATTGGTAGATGATATTCAATTTCCAAATGAAGCAGTGTCTCCTATTAATGTGCATGGTGTGCGAAGAATAGACGGCAATAATTTTTCATTATTGCAACCAAGACAAAATCGTTCTTTATTTTATGCATTTACATCTTCAGGGAATACTCCAATGCCCAATATAGTAAATCTCAATGTAGTTGATACAGTATTTACAATGAATGAAGTGTTGCCTGAAAATCAATTAGCAGGAGGAGGTTCAATCCTTGCAGGCGTTGCTAATAACGCAACAATTCAAAATGTCCATATATCAGGAAGCGTAGTTATTGAAATAGAATCAACTATAATTTCACAAGCCGGTTTTGCATTTACCTTTGGTGCAATTGCTGGCACTATGAACAATGGGCATATAATTGATTCATCAGCAGACATTTCTCTATCGTTTAGACATAGTGCTGTATCTAACGGCACTACTACAATTGGCGGACTGTTAGGTCGCGGACATAATACAACAATAAGAAACTCGTATGCCAATGTTGATTTTGACATTAGTGATGTAAGGCGTGGTGTTATCGGCGGACTTGCAGGCGGTTGGGATACGGGACAGCAAGGTGTAAGTGAGGTTATTATTATAGAAAATTCCTTCGCCACAGGTCAGATTGCAGTTAGGGGCGAAGGTGCAATACCTGAGGATGTTATAATTGTCGGCGGTGTAGTTGGACGGACAACAGCTAATATTGCGTATTTGTATTCTACTATTGATATTAGTGTAAGCGCGGTCAATCAAAGCGTAGTGGTCGGAGGTATTGCCGGACTTGCTTTAAGCGTAAGCGACCCGATGATTACTAATGCCTTTTTTGCAGGCAGTATTGCAGTGGCTACGCAATGGGACAGCGCGGGTTTTATAAATTGGCGGGGCAGTATTGTTAATAATCCGCCAAGGCCTAATAGCGTAACAAATAGTTATTTTATTGATACGCTTGTCGGTGTTTCTACAACTAATGGTTCAACAGCGGTATCAGAAGCCAATCTAAATTCAATTACATGGCAAAGGGCTAATCTAAACTTTGACGAAGAAATTTGGCAGTTGACTGACGGGCAATTGCCGATATTAAGGTAAGAATTATTGAATATCAAACCTAATATAAGGCATAAGACTGATTCAAAAATGCTTAAAAAGACCCTAAAAAGACAAGCAGGATAAGGGTGTGAATCAGTATCAGTTCCTGCTTCCCACCCACTTGTAAAGAACAACGAGGACACCTCGTTTTCATTCAGCAGCAGATAAACATTATTAGATTAAATACTAATCGCAAGATAAGTAAATCCGTTATGACTTTTAAGTAAATGGTGTTGTTTTGAGGATGCTGTTGCCCCTGTGAGAGGTCAAATTCAATTTCCGAACAAGTTCATTGCCGTCCCAAGCATAGCCAAAACTTATCCATTACTTTAATGTTTCTAATCCAAACACCTAATTATTAGCAAAAATTGTCTTAGCATTTGTGTGCATATTCCAACTTAATTTGTCAAGTGCTTGGCGCAAATCTTTGCGCCCCTTTTTATCAATGACGCTTCTTTTTTAAAGCCGCTATTAATGTACTGCAAATATTTTACCCTAATTTTATAACTTTTTGCAGTATACGGATTTGGCTATTACAAAAAAACATGAGAAAACTATAATTTAATATGTATAAATATTTAGTTGCGGTAAATAATCATTACATGAAAAAGATTTCTATAATTTTAATAATGGTGCTTATAAGTGCTTTTTTAGTAGTTATTAGCGCTTGTACAAACAACTCAAATAACACCGACCCGATGCTCCGCTTTCACATCAGAGCAAATTCTAATTCTGTCCGTGACCAAAATATAAAACTGCAAGTCCGGGATGCCGTCCTAGACTTTTTAGAACCAAAACTAGAAAACACAAACACTTTGTCTAATGCCGTCAGGATTTTAGAGAGAGAATCAAATAACATTATTGCCTTAGCTAACAGAGTTTTGACCAACAACGGCTTTAACTACACCGCCGCTATCCGTATTGCCAATGAGTTTTTTCCTTCAAGAATGTACGGCGACACAATAATAGAAAGCGGATATTTCCAGGCGGTAATCATTGAATTAGGAAGCGGAAACGGCGACAACTGGTGGTGCGTTTTATACCCTCCCTTATGTTATTTAGAGGCAAGGGGAAGTTTTAGATACAGATCGCTGATTTTAGATACACTGAGACGGTGGTTTGCTTAAAACAAAAGACCTCTTAAAAAAATTAGCGGCCTCTTATTTTTAGACATAAAAGAATACAACTCAATTAAGTAATCTTTTTTGCCCGTACAAAACAACTACTACTCTAAACTCCTGCACATCACATTGCTTGGGTATCACCATATCCGCCGCCTGCAAACTTTATCCCGTCAATGCCAACTGACACTACATTTACATAATAATGCCCTCTTATTCAAAGCGATTGCGTCTGCTTATAGATGAAAAAAGCTATAAGACGCAGACTTAATGTTGAAGCCAAAATTTCAACAGGTTGCATTCAACGGTTCTTAACAAACACAGGTAAACCACTTTTAGACAGCCTTATTCGTCTAGCAAATTATTTTGATTGCTCAATTAATTATCTCATAGAATTAAGCGATGATAAATAATATGTCATGATTAAAACACTTGATTTAGGATAAAATTTATATTAAAATAAACTTATATTGATAACTCTGCTCAAAAAACACTTGACCGGCTATCGGCTGATAGCCGTCATAGGCTTGATATTAAAACTATTAGAGGCAATAATTGAAATTTTTATTCCCCTCATAATAGCCTTAATCATTGATACCGGACTTACAAACGGTGATTTTTCGTTTATCATTCAAATGGGGCTGGTCATGCTTGCGCTTTATATCACCGGCTATATCCTTGCCGTACTTTGCCAGCTATTTGCCGCAAAAGCTGCTTTCGGATTTTCTCA
>Ga0123355_10000610_pt1 | contig 48210 bp, 41 predicted proteins | sample TergutEmb28metaG_3_FD_89872 | JGI IMG/M metagenome (GOLD analysis project Ga0123355, IMG submission 89872) | Embiratermes neotenicus P1 segment gut microbial communities from Petit-Saut dam, French Guiana - Emb289 P1 | ecosystem: Host-associated > Arthropoda: Insects > Digestive system > Gut ...
CCGGGCGCACCGGGCGCCGGGGCGTCCGTCCCGCGGTTGAACCGCAGCCGCAAGCCGGAGCGCTGGGGCTGCACCGGGGTGATCGTCTCGGGCTTCTCGATCGCGACGAACCGTCTCCAGGCCTGCTCCCAGCCGTCTCTGTTCTCCGGCCACCGGTCAACCGGCGCGTCGTAGGGTGCGCCGATCACCCAGATGCCGTAGAACCGCTTTCCGCGGCCGATCTCGTACTTCTCGCCGCGATGCGAGATGATCGCCTTGTCCGGCACGCTTCCGGCCTCCATGATCGCGTCTATCGCTTACGGGAGCCGACCTTACTTCGCGGAACTGGAAGTCTGCTGAAGGCTGACTCAGCCACCGCTGTGCACCGTAGCTGAGGTGGGCGTTCCCGAGCTGACCCGCAGATAATCCGGCGGACGCAGCCCGTGCAGGGCATGCACGGGGCCGTCGCCGTTGCCAAGGGCCGCCAGGCCGTGCGCCACCGCGTCGGTGGCGACCGCGGCCGCTTGCCTGGCTGCGTCGGGCAGCGTCAGGCCCGCGGCGAGCCCGGCGGCCAGGGCCGCCGAGTGCGTGCAGCCCGCGCCGTGCGTCGCCGCGACGTCGTAGCGCGGGACGGCGATCGTCAGGTGGGTCCGCCCGTCGAACAGGTGGTCCGCGGGCTCCGCCCCGTGCCCGCCGGTGACAAGCGCGGCGCCAGCGCCCATCGCCACCAGGCGCTCGGTAAGGACGGCGCGGTCCTCGGTGTCCAGGCCGGTGAGCGCCTGCGCTTCGGGCAGGTTGGGCGTGACAACGGTCGCGAGCGGGAAGAGCCGCCCGGTCAGCGTCGCCACCGCGTCCGGGAGCAGCAGCCGGGCACCCGAGCTCGCGACCATCACCGGGTCGACCACCAGCGGCAGCCCGCGCCCGGTCAGTTCGCCGGCGACCGCCGCGATGATGGCGGAAGAAAACAGCATGCCAGTCTTCACCGCGTCGGTGCCGATATCGTCGAGTACCGCCTTGATTTGCTCCCGAACGAACTCCGGCGACTGCTCGGCGATCGCTGCTACGCCTCGGGTGTTCTGCGCGGTGAGAGCGACGATCGCGGACATCCCGTGCGCGCCGCAGCGCGCGAATGCCTTGAGGTCGGCCTGAATGCCCGCTCCGCCGCCCGAGTCCGACGAGGCGATGGTCAGCACGCGGGGGATCATGGGCGTCCGCCGACCGGAAGACCGGATGCCGGGCTTGAGGCGACCGCGTGCCAGCGGCGCGGAATGCGGCCCGCCTGATAGGCGGCCCGGCCCGCCTGCACCGCCAGGGCCATGGCGGAGGCCATCTTCTCCGGGTCGGCTGCCCGGGTGATCGCGGACGCCACCAGCACGGCGGCACAGCCGAGTTCCATCGCGAGCGCCGCGTCGCTCGAGGTGCCGACACCCGCGTCAAGGACGACGGGTACCCCGGCACGCTCAACGATCATGGCGATGTTGTGCGGGTTCCTGATGCCGAGCCCGGAGCCGATCGGCGACCCGAGGGGCATCACCGCCGCGCAGCCGGCCTCCTCAAGACGGAGCGCGAGCACCGGGTCGTCGTTGGTGTAGGGCAGCACGGTGAACCCGTCGGCGACCAGCAGCTGCGCGGCGTCGAGGAGCTCCACCGGGTCGGGGAGCAGCGTGATGTCGTCCGCCACTACTTCGAGTTTCACCAGGTCGGTCTCCAGCGCCTCCCGAGCCAGCCGGGCCACCAGGAGCGCCTCGGCGGCGGTGTGGCAGCCGGCGGTGTTGGGCAGGACGGTGACGCCGGCTCGCTGAATGGTGCCGATGAGGGACCCTTGCCCGTTCCCCGCGACGCCGACGCGGCGCATGGCGATGGTGGTGAGCTCGGTGCCGGACGCGGCGAGGATTTTGCCGAGGACGTCCAGGGACGGCGCGCCGCCGGTGCCGACGATCAGCCGGGAGGTCAGCGTCAGGCCGGCCAACCGCCAGCCGTCGTTCTGGATGATCATGCTCTAACCTCCCTGGACCGCGGTCACGATCTCGACCTGGGCGCCGTCGGCGAGCGGGGTTTGCTGCCACGCCCGACGCGGCACCACCTCCCCGTTGACGGCCGCGGCGACCCCCTTGGCGGACTCGGTAACCTGGCTGACGACGTCCGCGAGGGTGACGCCGGGCCCAAGGTCGCGGGGCTCGCCGTTGACGGTGACGGTCATCGGAACCTCGCCGGCTGGAAGGGAGCCCAGGCCGGGTCCGGCTGACCGCCTGCCAGCAGGGCGGCGACTGCGTCGGCGGTAGCGGCCGACAGCAGGATTCCGTTGCGGTAATGACCAGCGGCGACGATGAGGCGCTCTGTTTCTGCTGTGCCGAGGATGGGGCCGTTGTCGCTGGTGCCAGGTCGCAGGCCCGCGGTCGCCTCGGCGAAGATGAGCTCGCTGATCGCGGGGACCGCGGTGGTGGCGTCGCGGAGCAGGTCGTGGACCGCGCCCGCGGTAACGTCCCGGTCACCGCGTTCCTCCTGGGTGGCGCCGGCGACGAGCTCGCCGTCGGCGCGCGGGACGAGGTAGACGTCATGGCCCTGGACGGTGGCGCGCACGGTGTGAGTAAGAACCGGGGGGATGTTCCGCGGGTGCCTGAGACGGAGGATCTGACCCTTGACCGGGCGGATTGCCTTGCGGATCTCGTCGGGGACGCCGTCGATCGCGCTGGTGGCGTGGCCGGCCGCGATGACCACGTGGCGGGCGGACAGCCTTTGCTGGCCGGCTTCCGGTAGGCGGACCCAGCCGTCCCCGGCCTGCGGGACGGAGCCCGCGACAGTCCGCACGCCGGCGTTGGCGGCGGCCTGCTTGAGTGCGCTGAGGTAGCGGCGGTTGTCGACGGACAGGTCGCCTTGTGCCAGCACACCGCCACGGGTGGCGGGGGAAAGGAACGGCTCCCGCCTGCGGCACTCGCGGGCATCCAGCCGCTCGGCTTTGAGGCCGATGGAGTGGCGGAACGCGGTGAGGCGGTCGAGCGCGGCGAGGTCGTCGCTATCGTAGGCGACGGCGAGGGTGCCTTCGGTCCGCAGCCCGGTCTGCTGGCCAGCGGCGTCCTCGAGTTCTGAGTTAAAGGAAGGAAAGCGGCCGATCGCGAGCAGGTTCAAGTTCAGCAGGTCTTGCTCGCCGAACACCGACTCCGAGACCGGGCCGAGCATCCCGGCGGCGACCAGGCTCGCTTTATCGTCCGTCTGGGGGTCGATCAGGGTTACGCTGCGGCCGTCCCGCGCGGCTCGCCAGGCGATTGCGGTGCCGATCACGCCGCCGCCCACGACGATGACGTCTGCGTCCACTGGTGTGCGCTCCCTTCGCCGGCATTACCCGGATCAGGTTCTACGGTCGGAGGCGCGTCGCCTCCCTCTCAGCCCCGTGGGCTCCCGTGCTTTATTTGCGTCAGTGTAACTCTCCCGTCGGCCGCCGGCGATGTGGGGGGAGGCGGCCATGTCAGTGATCGTGCCGCTTCGATGCGTGGCGCCTTTATTTTTGTTAATTCATGTTTCATATCGGCCGATCTGGCACCATGGGTGTCTATCCAGGGAGCCCGGGGATCGTCACCACGGTGACGGGGCATGCCCGGGACAGGTGACGGCCGCGGGCTGCGAAGCACTGATGGTGGAGCAGCGTGTGATTAGCGTTCACGAGTTTTCCGATGGCGTGCTTAACGGGTCTCTTGCTTACGCCATGTCGTGCCTTGGTTCATTCCTCGGGCTTCGATGCTTGACCAGAGCCAGGGCGCACACGGGCTTCGCCCGGGCCAACTGGCTGATCCTGGCCGCGGTGGCGATAGGCGCGGCGGGGAACTGGACGATGCACTTCATCGCGATGCTCGGGTTCAGTCTCCCCGGCCAGCGAATCCTGTACAACGTGCCGCTCACGATCGAGTCCATGCTGATCGCCATCGTCGTCGTGGGCATCGGGTTGTTCATCGTCGGGTACGGCAACGGCGGGCGGGTTCGACTGGTGACCGCTGGAGTGATCGCCGGCCTGGGGGTCGCGTGCATGCACTACCTGGGCGAGGCGGCGATGGTCATGCCGGATTCGGTGCATTACGCCATTCCGCTGGTCATCGTGTCGGTGCTTATCGCGGTCCTGTCCAGCACGCCGGTGCTCTGGGCAGGCACCCGGGTTCGTGGCATCGGCTCCACCATCGTCGCCTCGCTGATCATGGGCGTCGCGATCACCGGCACGCACTACACCGCGATGTCGGCGATGGAAATGACGCCAGGCTCGATGCCGTCCATGAGCGGCGCCACCGCGGGTTCCCTTCTGTTTCCGCTGGTGCTCGGGATCAGCTTGGTGACATTCGTCCTGGCGGTGACGATCAGCCTGTCGCCCACAGCGGAAGAGATCCGCGCCGACGCGACTCTGAAGCGGCGGATCGAGGCTGGGTCCCGCGGCGGCTCGCATCGCGCCGCGCCCTCCCGTCCCCCTGTTCTGGCCCCTCCCCGTGCTCTGGGTGACCCGTCGCCCGCTCTGGCTGTGCCGTCCCCTGCTCCTGTTCCGCCACGGCCAGCCACCCGGCCGCAGGGTTCGCTGGCGCCCAAGCGGACCGGCTCGGGCACGGGGACGCCCGCCCATGCCAGACGGCGGACTCTCCCGCTGCGGCCACTGCTGCGACGCCGTCGGCAATCGTCCCTCCCGCAGCGTCGCCCGGAGAAGTGAAAGCCGACTCGCGATGGCCGGGCCAAGTTGATCGTGCGGGATGATGCCGGGGTGGGTGATTCAGCGTGACTGACTTGCGAGCGCGGCTAGACGACGCGCGCCTTTACCTGTGCACCGACGGGCGGCGCGCCCAGGGGGATCTCGCGGACTTTCTCGACGCGGTGCTTTCCGGCGGGGTGGACATCGTCCAGCTCCGGGAGAAAGGCCTTGAGGCGGGCGAGGAACTCGCGCTGCTCGAGGTGTTCGCGGCGGCTTGCCGGCGGCACGGGAAGCTGCTCGCGGTTAACGACCGGGCCGACGTGGCGCTCGCGGCCGGGGCGGATGTGCTGCACCTGGGCCAGGACGACCTGCCGGTGCCGGTCGCGCGGGGGATCCTCGGACCGGGACCGATCATCGGGCGGTCCAGCCACGACCCCGCGCAGTCGTCCGCCGCCGCGGTCGAGGACGGCGTCGACTATTTCTGTGCCGGGCCGGTGTGGCCGACGCCGACCAAGGAGGGCCGGCCGGGCACCGGGCTCGGGCTGCTGTCACACGTGGCGTCGCTCGGCGTGCCCAGGCCGTGGTTCGCGATCGGCGGGATCGGGCTCGCTCAGCTGGACGATGTTCTGGCGGCCGGGGCGCGGCGAGTCGTGGTGGTCCGCGCGCTCACCGAGGCGGACGATCCGCGAGCCGCGGCGGCCGCCTTCGCGAAGCGGCTGCGCGCCGAGGGCTAAGGGTCGCCGGATGGATGTCCGCGATGCGGCCGAGGACGGGACGCTGCTGCTGAGCGACGGCCGGCGGCTCGGGTACGCGCAGTACGGCCAGCCGGACGGGGAGCCGCTGTTCTATTTCCACGGGCATCCCGGCTCGCGTCTGGAGGCAAGGTTCGCCCATCCCGCAGCGGCCGCGGCCGGACTCCGGGTGATAGCGCTGGACCGGCCGGGCTATGGATTGTCGGACTTCCTGCCGGGACGGGCCATCACGGACTGGCCCGGTGATGTCGCCCAGGCCGCCGACGCGCTCCAGCTCCGCCGGTTCTCGGTGGCCGGCGCCTCCGGGGGTGGCCCGTACGCTCTGGCCTGCGCCTGGCGGCTGCCGGACCGGGTCATCCGGGTCGCGGTGATCAGCGGAGTGGGTCCCTATCAGGTCCCCGGCATCACCGCGGGCATGCGCTGGCAGAACCGGATCGGCTTCCGCTGGGGCTCCCGATGGCCGGCCCTGGCCAAGGCCTTGATGCGGTCCATGGAGCGCAACATCAGCACGCGTCCCGCACGTACCGTCGAGGCCATCGCCCGCGCCATGTCACCCGCTGACGCAAGGATCGTCAGGCGGCCCGAAGTCCGCGACATCCTGATCGCGGACATCACCGAAGCGTTCCGTCAGGGCAGCCAGGGGGCGGCCTGGGACGTGGTGCTGCTGGGCCGGCCCTGGGGATTCCCGCTGCGGGAGGTCGAACCTGAGGTCCACCTGTGGCAGGGCGAGGCCGACGTCCTCGTCCCTCCGGCGATGGGCCGGTACCAGGCCGCTCAGCTACCCCACTGCTACGCGAGGCTGCTTCCAGGCGAAGGTCATCTGCTCGTCATCGACCACATGCCCGACCTCATCGAGGCGCTACGTGGCTTAGGCGTCGCGGAAGCGGAGGACCGCGGCGCCGAGCAGGAGCGCGCCGGCTGCCCACGCCGCCAGGACGCCGAGACCCTGCCAGGGGGTGAGCGGCAGGATGCTGAGGCCGGTCGTGGTCTGAATGTCGAGGCCAGCGGTCATCGGGCCGATCTGCTCCAAGTGCCGCTGCCAGTGCTGGTTTCCGATCACGCTGGTCACGACCGGGAACACGTACAGCAGGCCGAGGACGAGCCCGATCGCGACCGCCGATTCCCGCACAGCGGTCGCGACGCCGAGGCTAAGCAGCGCGATCAGCGTGAGGTAGAGGATCGACCCGCAGACGGCCCGCAGGACTGAGCCGTTGTCCAGGGACAGCGGCGGATAGCCGGGCGCGGAGGTGAAACCGTGCCCCGGCAGGGTCAGCCGTCCGACGAGCACCGACCCGAGCACGGCCACCGCGGAGACCGCGAGCACGAGGCCGGTGACGAGCGCGGCCTTGGCGGCGAGCACCGTCAGCCGGCGTGGCACCGCGGCCAGCGTGATCCTGATCATGCCAGTGCTGTACTCGTTGCTTATCGCGAGCACCGCGATGATCGCGACGACCGCCTGGCCGGCCTCGACGCCGCTGAGGCTGAGCTTGGCCTGGTCGGTCTGGCAGCCACCGCCCGGGCAGGTCGTCGCGGCGGTCGCCGCCCAGCTCACCGCGACCGTGAGCGCGGCGACGGCGAGCAGCAGCCAGCCGGTGCCGGGCAGGGTCCGCAGCTTGGTCCACTCCGCATGCAGCGCTTCCGCGAACGGCGAACCGTCGGGGGCGAGTGCCACGTCGCGCGCAGGCGACCGCGCGGGGCCGGGCCCCGGATCCGGTTCCTGCCGGGCCGCCCGGACCGTCTGGCTCACGCATCTCTCCGCTGCAGCAGGTAGGCGGCGACGCCCAGCGCTATGGCGGTCCAGGCGCAGAGCACCGCGAAACCGGCCCATGGTGCCAGCGGGTAGAAGCCCGTCCCCGGCGAGTAGGGGTACTGCACCTGGGGATACCGTGTCGCGGGCTGCTGGAGGGCGAAGGCTGCGGCCGGAGTGATCCGCAGCACCCAGTTCGCGACCAAGGCCGGCAGGACGGACGCCGACAGGAAGTACGGGACCACGACCGCGGCGATCACGATCATGACCGCGGCCGCGGCGCGGCGCACTATGGTGGCGACGGCGAGGGTGAGGATCGCGGCCACCGCGACGAGGGCCGCCGTGCCGGCGATCACGCGCAGTTCGGTCGGCCACGGCACCGGGAACAGCAGGGAGGTGGTGTGGTTGCGGCTGATGTCGACGCCGAGGACCACCGCGCAGGCGGCGGCGGCGAGCCCGGTCACGAAGGCGACCGAACCGATCACGATTGCCTTCGCCGCGAGCACCCGGACCCGGCGCGGGCTCGCGGCCAGTGTGGTGCGGATCAGGCCCCGCCGGTATTCGCCGGTCATAAACAGCGTCGCGACCACGGCCACCGCGATCAGCCCGACGAACGTGCCGACGAGGAACCCCGTGATGGTCTGCCCGTAGCCCGCGCCGTTGGCGGGGCCGTCGACGATGGGTGCGATGTCACCAGACCCCCGCACGGTGAACCGGCCGGAGGCCTGGTGGTACCCGCCGAGGTCTTTCGCCATGGCGGCGGATCCGCCTCCGATGTAGCTGCCCGTCCACGTGCTCGCGGGCCACGCGCCTGACTTCGTGACCTGATCGAAGACGGCCGTGTCCTGGCTGGGGCCGCTGGTAAAGCCGCCTCCGCCAGTGATCGCGGCTGGAGCGAATTTAACCTGGGACGGTGAGGTGGCGAACAGACCTGCCTGGACAGTGGACGGCAGGCCGGCCAGCGTGACGGTGCCGACTCGCGTCCAGTGCGTGCCGTCGGCCGAGTCAGAGCCGGTAATCGTGTCGCCGTCGCGGGTCAGCCGCAGCCAGCGCGGGCTCGCCGCGGAGACAGCGCCGGGCAGGCCAGGCGTGTCCCCGGTGTAGTTCCACTGCATCCGCACCCCGTTGCCGCCGGTGGCCATCATGGCCGCATAGGCGGAGCCCTGGCAGATGCCGTCCTTGACGATGATCCCTGCCTTGGACCACGGCACCAGACCGGGCTGCGTGGACGGCCCGTCCCCGAGGCCCGCCGACGGGAGCAGCCCGGTCAGCGAAGTGAGCCGTACCGTCAGGCTGCCGTTCCCGGCGAGCGGCTGCCGGACGAAGTAGAACTGGTCGTTCACCGGCTCGCCGCCCGGCCCGACCGCGGGGCTGACGGCGGGGCACGCGGTGGCGGAGGCCGGCGGTCCGCCCGAACTCTGGCCCAGAGCCTGACTGGTGGCGTGGGGCACGGCGACGAGCACGCCGAGCCCGGCCACCAAGAAGATCGCCACCATCATGCCGGCGACCCAGCCGCGGACCGTGCGGAACTTGGTCCACTCCGCATGCAGGATCTGGCCGAAGCCATCGGGGCCGGCCGGTTCGGTCGAGCGATAGGGGGTGATCGTTGTCATCGCCGGCTCACGCGTCCCGTCGCCGCAGCAGATAGGCCGCCAGGGCCAGGGCCAGCGCCGTCCAGGCGCACAGCACCGCGAAACCGCCCCACGGTGACAGCGGGAAGAAGCCTTGCGACGTGGTGTAGGAGGCCTGGACCTGGTAGTACTGCGGCACGGCCTGCTGGACGGCGAAGCCGGCGGCCGGGGTGACTCGCATCAGCCAGCTGGTGAGGCTGGCCGGGATCCCCGGTGGGACGGACAGCACGTACGGGATCACGACCGCCACGATCACGATGAGGATCGCGGTGGCGCTGCGGCGCACGATGGTCGCGATGGCGAGGGTGAGGACCGCCATCACGGCGACCGCCGCCCCCGTGCCGACGATCATGCGCAGCTCGGTTGACCCCGGCGTCGGGAACAGTCCTGAGCCGAGATGTCCCACGTCCTTGCCGAGGATCAGTGCCCCGGCAGCGGCAACCAGCCCCGCCACGAAAGCGACCAAGCCGATCACCACGGCCTTCGCGGCGAGCACCCGGCCGCGGTTCGGGCTCGCGGCCAGCGTGGTACGGATCAGGCCACGCCGGTACTCGGAGCTCATGAACATCGTCGCGACGACCGCCACCGCGATCAGCCCGGCGAACGTGCCCATCAGGTAGTCCCTGAGGGTGATGTCGGGGCCGCCGTCGGACTCCCCGGGTCCGGAGACGATAGGCCCGATGTCACCGGACCCGGTCACGGTGAACTGGCCGGCGGCTTGCTGGTACCCGAGATGCTCCCCGTTCAGGCCCATGGTGCCGTCCGAGGCGAGGGCATCGCCGGTCCACCCGCGGGCGGGCCACGCGCCCGTCCGGCTGACGTGATCGAAGACCCCGGTGGCCACGGTCGGGTCGCTGGATCCGTTGCCCACCCCGAGGCTCGAGGTGTACACGATCTCGGTCGGTGAGGTGACGAAGAGGCCCGCCTGGACAGTGGACGGCAAGCCGGACAGCGTGACGGTGCCGACCTGCGTCCAGTGGGTACCGTCGCCGGAGTCATAGCCGGTGATCGAGTCGCCGTCACGGGTCAGCTTGAGCCAGCGCGGGCTCGCCGCCGAGGCGGCACCCGGCAGGCCGGGCGTGTCCCCGGTGTAGTTCCACTGCATCCGCACCCCGTTGCCGGCGGTGGCCATCATGGCCGCGTACACGGAGCCCGGGGCGGTGCCGTCCTTGATGATGATGCCCGCCTTGGACCACGGCGAGAGCGGGCTCTGCCCGCCCTGCACCGGCGCTCCGGCCAGCGAGGTCACCCGGACCGTGAGGCTGCCGTTCCCGGCCAGCGGCTGGCGCACGAAGTAGAACTGATCGTGAACCGGCTCGCCGCCCGGCCCCAGCGCGTAACCGGGCCCGGCGCACGCCGCGCCGTGCTGGACCGGGCCCTGCTGGCCCGAGGTGGTCTGAGCGGAGCACGAGGGATTGGCGCTGGCCTTGGCGACGAGCGCGCCGAGGCCGGCCACCAGGATGATCGCGACGATCATGCCGACGATCCAGCCGCGAACCGTGCGGAACTTGGTCCACTCCGCATGCAGCGCCTGTCCGAAACCGTCGCGGCCTGCAGACGCGGGCGGGCGATGGGGCGTGAGCGTGGTCATCGCGTCGCTCCCTCGGTGGCTGTTCCCCCGGTAGCTGGCGCTCCCCCGGTGGCTCCGTCAGCAGCCGGGGTGCCAGAGGTGGCGGCAGCCGCGCGGAACTCCACCGCGTCGCGGGTGAGTTCCATGTAGGCCTGTTCGAGGGTGGCACGGTAGGCGCTTACCTCGGCGAATGGAACGCTGCTGGCGGTGAGAGTAGCCACGGTCCGTTCGGCGGAAAGGCCCTTGATCGTGAGGATGTCGTGCGCGGTGGCGGCGACCTCAGCCCCCGCACTGGCGAGCGCGTTCATCGCCTCGGCGAGCGCCGCGGTGCGGAGCTGTACGCGGTCACCGGAGGCGGCGGCGATCAGGTCCTTGACGCTGGTGTCGGCGATGACCTTGCCACGGCCGACGACCACGAGATGGTCGGCGGCGTCCTCAAGCTCGCTCATCAGGTGGCTGGAGACGAGCACGGCGCGGCCTTCGGCGGCAAGGGCGCGCAGGAAGCCGCGCATCCACACGATGCCCTCGGGGTCCATGCCGTTGAACGGCTCGTCCATCATCAGGATCGGGGGGTCGCCGAGCAGCGCGGCGGCGATGCCGAGGCGCTGCCGCATGCCGAGCGAGTAGCCACCCGCCCGCCGCCTGATGGCCGCCCCCAGACCTGACTGTTCGACCACCTCGTCCACCCGCCGGCTGTTCAGCCCCTGGGAGTGGGCTAGCCACAGCAGGTGGTTGCGAGCACTGCGGCTCGGCTGCAGCGCGCCGGCGTCAAGCAGCGCGCCGACATGGCTCAGCGGGTGACGCAGGGTCCGGTACGGCTGCCCGCCGATCAGGGCGGTGCCCTCGTCAGGCGCGTCGAGGCCGAGGATCACCCGCATCGTGGTGGATTTCCCGGCGCCGTTGGGCCCGACGAAACCGGTGACCTGGCCTGGCAGCACGCTGAACGTCATCCCGTCGAGCGCCAGCGTCGACCCGAAGCGCTTGCGCAGGCCGGTCACCTGGATCGTTGATTCCATGCTAGGCAGGCTAGGGGTCAGCGCGGGGAAGTTCGTCACGCCCGGGAGCAGTCTTCCCGGTCACCGGCTGGCGGGACCTTCGCCGCCCGCGGTCCCCCCTGCGGGGGACTTCCTGATGCCATGCCAGAGGGACGCGACGACCCTTGGCCAGCGGCGATAATAGGCGGCATGAGCCTGGCAGCGGACTGGCGCGGCGGATGGGCGGTCCGCGCTGAGCAGATCGCCCGAGTCCGGCACGGGCTCGCCGTGACCGCGGGACTGCTGGGGCTTGCCGCGGTTCTGGAGGCGCTCGGCCGGGCCATGGCGGCCGCCCATGGGACCCAGCCCGTGCTTGCGGAAAGCCTAGGGTCAGAGTTCTTCGGATGGGCCCTGCTGTACTGCATGCTCGGCCTGGCGACGACGCTCCCGCTCACCTTCCTTCGTCCGGTGCCGGCGGCGATCGTCCTGACCGCCGCGAGTCTGCTCTCGCTCGGCCTGCTCAACTTCCTTACCGTGGGCGGCGCGGCGGCCGAGCTGATCGCCGTGTACCGGTGCGGCCGGGACGGCAGCTGGCATGGCAGCGACGCGGCCGGCCGGCGCGGCGACGGCGCGCGGTATGCGGCGCTTGCCCTGACCGGGCCGTTCCTTATCCTCGCGCTGCTCGCCAGCACTATCCAGGGCACGCCGGATACCCGGGTGCTCACGATCGTGCTCGCGGCGCTTGTGCCGGCGGCGGCGTGGGCCGGGGTGGCACAGCGGTCACGGGCTGAGGCGCAGCTGCACACCGCCGCGACGGCGGTCATCGCGGGCGAGCTGGTGGAGCACACCGCGCGCGGCGAGCGTGCCCGGATCGCCCGTGAGCTGCACGACGTAGTCGCGCACCACATCTCGATGATCGCCATCCAGGCGGAGACCGCCCGGCTGACCACGCCGGGGATGCCGCCGGTCGGGGCGCAGCGGCTGTCGGAGATCGGGGACACAGCACGGGCCGGGCTGACGGAGATGCGACGGCTGCTCGGGGTGCTGCGCGAGGACGCCCAGGCGGGGGCGGAACGGCATCCGCAGCCGGGCCTTGAGCTGCTCCCGGGGCTTATCGATGAGGCCAGGGACTCCTCCGGCGCGGCGTGCCGGCTAATCATCTCTGGATCGCCGGTCGCGGTCGACCCAGGCGTGGGGCTCGCCGCCTACCGCATCGTCCAGGAGGCGCTCACCAACGCGCGGCGGCACGCGCCAGGGGCGGCTGTCGACGTAGAAGTGCGCTACGGCGACGGCGGACTGCGACTGGTCATCCGCGACAACGGACCGGGGCCCGAGCACACCGCGTCCGCCGGCCACGGGCTGCTCGGGATGCGGGAACGCGCGGCGGCGGTGGGCGGCGAGCTGCGCGCCGGAGCCGCGACCGTCGGCGGCTTCCTGGTCGAGGCGCGGCTGCCCGGCAAGTGCGAGCCGGGCGGATGAGTGCCGCTGCCGTACCGGTCCGCATCGTCGTGGCCGACGACCATCAGATCGTGCGCAGCGGGTTCGCCGGGCTGCTCGACACGCAGCCGGACTTCGCGGTGGTCGGCACGGCGCAGGACGGAGCGGAAGCGGTCCGCGTCTGCCGGGAGACCTCCCCCGACGTCGTCTTGATGGACGTCCGGATGCCCGGCATGGACGGCATCGAGGCGACCAGGCAGCTGACCGGGCCCGGACCCAGCGCGGGAGCCGGTTCGGGCGCCGGTTCCGGTTCCGGGGATGCCCGGCCGCGCATCATCATCCTGACCACGTTCGACCTGGACGATTACGTGTATGACGCGCTGTGCGCTGGAGCCAGCGGGTTCTTGCTCAAGGACATTACCGCCGAGCAACTCTTCGACGCCGTGCGGGTGATCGCGGCCGGCGAGGCGCTGCTCGCCCCGACCGTCACCCGGCGGCTGATCAGCGAGTTCGCGAAGACCCGGCGGCCGGCCGGGCCCGTCCCGACGGCGTTCGGCTCGCTCACGCCGCGGGAGACGGAAGTGCTCCGGCTGGTGGCCGCCGGGTTGTCTAACACGGAAATCGCGGAGCGCATCGTGGTGACCGAAGAGACCGTGAAGACCCACGTCAGCCGCATCCTCGGCAAGCTCGGCCTGCGTGACCGGACTCAGGCGGTCGTCGCCGCCTACGAGTCAGGTCTCGTCGTTCCAGGCCAGGACCGCGGGTTAGTTCCAGACCAAGACCACGGGTTAGGAGCATCTGGCGGCGCCGGATATTGCGGCCGCGTTCCGGCCGGCCATAGCGTCATGCTGGCCGTGCGAAAGCGCACGGCATCTTCTTTGGGGGAGCGAAAATGAGCACGTACCTGTTTCATGCTGTCCAGACCCCGGCCACGCTAGCGAAACTGCTCGAGGCGCCGGAAGACCGTGGCGCGGCCATCGACCCGATCTTCAAATCCCTGGACGGTGAACTGCTCGGGTACTGGTACACCCTCGGCGGCGCGGAGGTTTACGTGCTTTTCGAACTGCCGGACGACACCACCACGACGGGCATCCTGACCCGGGTGACTTCATCCGGCGCGTTCGCCTCCACAACATGCACGCGGCTGATGACCGTCCCCGAAATGCTCACCGCGATCGGTGGCTCAGGGACTACCGCTTACCGTGCCCCAGGCCAGGCCGCCTAGCCATCCCGGTCCTCGTTGCCGGGCTAACTCCAGTACTCCGGACGCTTAAGGACTACTCCGCCCGCTGCCACGATCTTCGACGGAAGCTGGGCGTTGCGGATCTTGTCACGGCCGATTCGCACGTAGCCGTCTACTGCTCTGATCAGACTTGCGGAGTTTCGCTGCGGCGGAAACGCTGCGACGATTCGCTTCCGAGGCCGGAGGCGTTTGACGGCCGCGATCGTCGGGCGCAGGTCACTGTCACCCGAGATGAGGAGCGCGGTGTCGTATGTGTCCCGCACGGCGCCCTCCATCAGCGCGATAGCTATGTTCACATCTGTTTCTTTCTCCTCATACCCGATCCACCGGGCGCCGCAGAATCGGCAGCTCCGTGTCCGTTCCTGGAATCGCCCTTCCACGCGGCGCACCTTGCCACAATGGTTGGCGAGTGCATCGAGGTAAACCGCTTGCCTCACCTCTCCGTCAGGATCGTCACGCACTCGGGCTGTAAAGTAGTGGACTTCGCGCAACTCCTGATCGGGCAGTAGCAGGCTTTCCGCGAGTGCTTGCAGATCGAGCCATAGATGCTTCCGTCCTTGGTCGGATTTCAGTCCGAAGTAGAGGTTGAATCCGTCCACGTAGGCAACCACGCGGTTAGCCATGAACCCACCTTTGCTCGGGGGGAAGTGATGTGGTATTGTGAAGTCATGCCCCGCCAAGGTGAGTAGCCTTGGCCCGACGGCCCCGGCTCGCCCGGGGCCGTCTCTTTTTGCCGGGACTTCCGCTTACGTCAGTGGCTGTGTGATAGCTTCGCTCCATCCCGGTCAGGGTGAGCAGCCCTGACCCGACGGCCCCGATTCGCCGGGGCGGTCTATTTCCTCGGACTTCGCGACTGAACGCGCCACAGTCTCTCCTCATCATTTGGGGAGCCACGTTTGCCAGAAGAATGGCAATGCGTTGCGAATAGGTCTCTGCTCGCCGTAAGGCTAGGCCCGCCATGCTTGGCGGTATCTCCATTTTACCGGGCACGCTGACAATTTGTGCGTTATAACGCGTGTCGTGGCGTGTTTCCGGCAATTGGCGGATCCAGCTGCGATTCGTGTTGGACGGGAGACTCACGAGGCACAGTGGAGGCATCCACCCTGGGGTGAGTAGCCCCGGCCAGACGGCCCCGCAGAGCGGGGCCCTTATTTTACTCAAGGCGCTGAGCGGGCATTTGGTGGGTGCCATGAAAATGGCAATGCGTTGCCAAAATGGGTCGTGGCTCACCCTTAGGCGGACCTGCCTGGGTGCGGACTAATGAGTCGCGACCTATGGCTGGTTTGGGATGGTTACTTTTATGCCTTGGGCGGCTAGGACCTTTTCGGTGATGCCGCCGAGAGCTGTGAACTCTTCCTCGGTCAGTGTGTCGACGAGGAGCTTGCGGACCTCGGCAACGTGGCCGGGAGCGGTCTGCACTACCTTCTGCCAGCCGGCCTCGGTGAGGACGGCGTTGATAAAGCGGCCATCTCCTGGGCGGGGCTCGCGGCGAACCCAGCCCTTAGCCTCGAGCCGGCTGACCACGTGGCTGAGGCGGGACATCGAACTGCTCGCCGTCGCGGCGAGTTCGCTCATCCGCAAGGTCCGGTCCGGGGCCTCAGATAGGCCGGACAGCACCAGGTAGTCAAAATGGGAGATGCCCGCGTCCTGCTGTAGCTGGGCATCGAGCAGAGCGGGCAGCCGGATGAGGAGCGCGACAAAGGGGCGCCACGCCGCCTGCTGTTCGTCGCTCAACCAGTTCACAAGTCCATTCTATGCTGTTTGTTGACGCTTCAAATGGTGAGGTAGACTGGAAAAACTTGAAGCGTCAACTTTCTTGCTGGAGGCCAGTGATGGCACGCTCGATTTTTGACCCGCTGGTGCCCGCCGGGGCGTACGACTCGTTCGAGGTCGACGCCGCGCCCCGGTCGGCGGCACAGCGACCGTGGGCGCCGTCGGACGGGCCGCTGCCCGCTCTTTACCTCGGGCACGGAGCGCCGCCGCTGCTTGACGATGCCTTGTGGATGTCGCAGCTCGCGGACTGGACGCACACCATGCCGAAGCCAAGGGCGGTGCTGATAGTGTCCGCGCACTGGGAGGCGGCACCGCTGATGCTGTCCTCGCCCGCGGCCGGGACGCCCCTTGTGTACGACTTCGGAGGCTTCCAGCAGCGGTACTACACGCTGACCTACCCGACGCCGGACGCCGCCGCGCTGGCGCGGGAGGTCGCCGCCGTCATGCCGGACACGGCGCCAGCCCACCAGCACCCGAGCCGCGGGCTCGATCACGGGGCGTGGGTGCCGCTCAAGGTCATGTACCCGCTCGCGGACGTGCCGGTGCTCCAGCTGTCGATCCCGACGTCGGACCCGCTCCGGCTGGTCGACCTCGGTTCGCGGCTGAGGCCGCTGCGCGAGACCGGGGTGCTCATCATCGGGTCCGGGTTCCTGACCCACGGGCTGCCGTTCCTGACGACGGAAATGGTGACCGGTGAGGTGGTACCCGGCTGGTCGTCGGAGTTCGACCTGTGGGCCGCGGCGGCGCTCGAGCGCGGCGACGTGGAGACTCTGGCCGACTTCCACCGCGCGCCAGGAATGCCGTACGCGCACCCGTCCGCGGATCACTTCCTGCCGCTGTTCGTGACACTCGGGGCCGCAGCAGACCCGTCGGCTCCGGTCTCGGCCGTCATCGACGGGTTCTGGATGGGACTGGCCAAGCGGTCCTTCCAGGTGCGCTGATCGCCGTTCCGCGCTCAGAGGCATGATGGACGTGCTGAGAGGCATGATGGACGTGCTCAGGGGCACCACGGACATCTAAGTGCGGACTTGCCAGCCGGGGGGGTCGGATGGTTGCCTGTGGCTGTGACGAACCGGTGAGCCGCAGGTCGGCAGCGCAATGGGTGACGTACCTGCTCGAGCCAAAGAACTGGATCATCGCCACCACGCTGGCGGTGGGGTGGCACTCCGGCCGCGGCACGGGACTGGCCTGGGGGGCGGTAGCCGCGCTGTTCGCGGGCGTGCTCCCGATGGTGTTCATCAAGCGCGGTATCAGCCGCGGCCAGTGGGACGACAGGAACGTCGGCGCGAAGCGACCGCGGCTGATCGTGCTCTGCTTCATCATCGCGTCGGTGGCGGCGGGGCTAGGGATCCTGGTGGGCTTCGGGGCGCCCGGCGAACTGTCCGGGTATTTCGGCTGCCTGCTCGGCAGCGTCACCTTGCTGGCGGCGATCACCACGGTGTGGAAGATCTCCATCCACTGCGCGGTCGCGTCCGGGTCCGTGACGATCCTGACGCTGCTGTTCGGCCCGTGGCTGATCCCCGCCTACCTGCTCGTCGCGGTCACCGCGTGGTCGCGGGTCGCGCTCAGGGACCATACGATCGCGCAGGTGATCGGGGGCTCGCTGCTCGGCGCGGCGGCCGCCGTGGTCACCTACGCGATCATCTCCCGCGGATGAGCAGCGGTAAATCCGGATCCCGTCGGCGAGAGTGCCCGGGTCCCTTTCACGCCATTGTGGTCAGCGGCGGAAGCCGGTTCAGGTTCGTTACAGCGGCCAGACGCGGGCGGTCTCGTCAGTGGACGCGGTAGCGAGCTGGCGGTCGACCGGGCTGAACGCCAGGGAACTCACCGCACCGGTGTGACCCTCAAGAGTACGGACGGGCTTGCCAGTAGAGGCATCCCACAGCCTGACGGTGGTGTCCGAACTCGCGGTGGCGACCATCCTGCCATCCGGGCTGTAGGCGACCACGAACGCGGAGTCCGTGTGGCCTTCCAGGGTGCGGATGAGGGCGCCGGATCCGACGTCCCAGAGCCGGGCGGTCGCGTCTTCGCTCGCGGCCGCGATCACGCGCTCGGCCGGGCTGAACGCGATGGACCAGACCGTGTCTGAGTGCCCGTTCAGGATGCGAACGCAGTTGCCGGTCGCGACCTCCCAGAGCCGGGTGGTCGAGTCGAAGCTCGCGGTGGCGACCAGCGTATCGTCCGGGCTGAACGCCACGGCCGAGACGATTCCGGTGTGCCCGGTGAGCACCCGTACGCACTCACCGGTGGCAGCGTTCCACATCCGCGTCGTTCCGTCCCCGCTCGCGGTGGCGAGCAGTTTGCCGTCCGCGCTGAACGCCGCGCCGTAGACGATGTCGCTGTGCCCCTCGAGCACGTGCCGGCAGTCGCCCGAGGCGGTCTCCCAGAGCCGGACGGTTTCGTCATAGCTGGTGGTGGCGAGCGTCTTCCCATCCGGGCTGAACGCGACGCCGAAGACGCCGACGTTGTGGCCGGTGAGCTCGCGGGTGCAGGCGCCGGTGCGCGGGTCCCACAACCGGGGCGTCAGGTCGGCGCTGACGGTCGCGATCGTGGTGCCATCGGGGCTGAACGGCGCCGCGAATACCGCGTCGGTGTGGCTGTCCAGCGTGTGCAGCAGCTCACCGCTGACCGCGTTCCACACCCGAGCCGTCCTGTCCTCGCTGGCGGTGCTGAGCCAGGCACCGTCGGGGCTGAACGCCACCGAGTTGACCGCACCCGCGTGGCCGGCGAGCACGCGCGCGCCCGCCGTTTCGATAACACTCATGTAACCGCCTCTGCCATCCAGCCGCGTGTCCGGCGCATCATCGTGTGCTGTCGGCCATCCGACGACAGGCATCACTCACTAATGCGCGCCTCATTGTCTACTGCGCAGGCCCGGAAGCGGCGGATCTTCGCCTGTTTTGCCGCCTGTGTTGCACCATTTCGTGACTTAGCACCCTGATGCCCGGCGCCCCCGATTGTCGCTAGTCTTTGCCGGGGAGGTGCTGATGCGGCTCGAGGCGGTCGGAAAGCGGTACGGGGTGCGGCAGCCATGGATCGTGCGCGCTGTTTCCGCCGACCTGCCTGGCGGGCGGCTGATCAGGGTCGAAGGACGCAACGGGTCGGGGAAGTCGACGCTGCTGCGGGTCGTCGCGGGGGTGACGGCGGCATCGGCGGGCCGGGTGACCGGGCGCCCGGCCCGCACCGGGTACGTGCCTGAGCGATTTCCCGGCGGACTGCCGTTCAGCGGACGTGAGTACCTGCTGCACATGGCGCGGGTGCACGGACTGCGCGGCGCAGCCGGCGGCAGCGCGGTCGAGGAGTGGCTCGAACGACTCGGCGCGGCGGGCTACGCGGACCAGCCGATTGGCTCCCTGTCGAAGGGCATGTGCCAGAAGATCGCGATCACCCAGGCGCTGCTCCCCCGCCCTGGGCTGCTGGTCCTCGACGAGGCGTGGACAGGTCTCGACCAGGCCGCCCGCCGAGCGGTCGACGCCGCCGCAATCGAGCGGGCCGCCGCAGGCGGGACCGTCCTGTTCGTCGATCACGACCCGGCACGGCTGGCCGGCCGCGCGGACGAGCGCTGGCGGCTCGGCGGCGACGGCCACGTCACCGTTCTGCCGGGCGACAACCCGCTAGCCCCGGCTGGGCAAACCGCGTCCGGGGGGGCCATGTCAGGTGACCCCGCCTCCGGAGGCCCTGGGGCAGGACGCACAGCTGTGTCGATCGAGTTGGCCGGGGTGGAGGACAGCTCGCTCACCCGGCTCGCGAGCTTGCCCGGCGTGCTCGGCTGCACGGACGCGGATACGGTGGCGGACCCGGCGAAGGCCGGGCGGGCGGACCCGGCACGGGCCGGGCGTGCGGTCGTCAGAGTCGCGGGCGGATACTCCGATAACGTGCTCCGTGAGGTGCTGGCCTGGGACGGCGTGCGGGTAGTCAGCGTCCGGACGGAGAAGGCGGGTGGACGGTGAGCGCGCTGCTGCGGTACCAGGCAGCGATCCTGCTGCGGTCCCATCGGTGGATCTTCCCGCTAATCGCCTACGGACTGCTCATCGCCGTCGGAGCGGCCGGATCGACGACGCTCGCTGAGACGCTCGACTGGTCCGCCGCGATGCTCGTGCCGGTCGTCGCGTTCCTGACCAGGGCCATGCTCACCGCGGAGCCCGATGCCGCGCGGGCTTGTGTCGCCGCGGCCGCGGGAACCGTCCGGGCACAGCTCGCCGCGCTGCTCGTCGCGCTCGGCGCTGGCGCGCTGCTCGGCATCGCCGGGATCTGCTTCGGCGTGATCACCGCGCAGTCGGCCAGCACGATCCCCCAGGGAGGCGTGTTCGGCAAGCTCGCGGCGGCAGCCGGTCATCCGGACATCGTCATCGCCGGATTGCTGACCGTCTTGGTCTGCTTGCTGGTCGGCTCAGCAGTGGGCGCGCTGTTCAATCCGCCACTGCTCCGCCATCCCGGAGCCGCGATGCTCGCGACGCTGGCGGCGGCGATCTTCGGGCTCGCCTCGGATGTCTCGCCGGCCGGCGCGGCGCTGCGGTTCACGATCCACGGCCAGACGCCCAGCCCGGTAGCCGCGCACTGGCCAGGCTCGTTCCCGTTGGCCGCCGCAGTCTGCCTGCTCGCCGTCACCTGGGCGGCGTCGATTTTCGCCGCGAGCCGCCGGGACACCCGGTCGCGCGCCGACGCTTAAGACGCCTGACCCGCTGCGCCGCTTCTTGCTGTTATGCGCATGGAAGTGGCGCGCTTTCGCGTCCGAACCTCGCGGTCAAAGCCCCGCGTTCCGGGTGACGCCGTTCCGGGTAGTCATTACCGGGGGTGACTGTGCCTGCCGTTTTCGTGCAGGTGGGGGGCAACATGGCAAGCGCATCAATGAGGCTGCCCAACGCGGGCGAAGGGCCGGCCAAGGCCGGTGAGCCGGCGCTGGCGCGGGCCGCCGAGCCAGCACAGCGGACGCTGGTCGACCCGGTTGACGGGCAGCCGATCGGCGTGATGCTGACGGACGCGAGCGGGCTGCTCGTCTACCGGCTCAGTGGCGACCAGGACCTGGAACGCCACCTGGACTCGATCCTGTTCGCCTCCGGTCTCGGCGAGGCGGAGAACGCCGCCGGGCCCCACGGTGGCGGGCCCGCGCTCGGATCTGCCGGACGCCTGCACGTGCTGGGCCACGAGCATTCCGCGGCGGGGCCGGGGAGCATGGTCTGCGCCGGGGTGCCCGTGCTCGACCCGGTGACCGGCAAGACCATCGGGGTCGTCGACCTGACCAGCTGGCGCAACCAGGCCGGGCCGCTGATGCTGGCCACGGCACGGTCCGCCGCGCTGCACGCCAGCCGGCCGGCCGCGACGGCGGGCGGCGACCGCGACCTGCGCCTGCTGCATGAGTACACCCGCGTCTGCCGGCAGCGCGGCGGCATCGTGCTCGCCCTCGGCCACGATGTCGTGATGCTGAACGACCACGCCAGGCAGGCGCTGTCCCCCGAAGACCAGGCGATGCTGATCTGGCACGCCACCGAAATGCTCGAACGTCACTCGCCCGGCGCGGTGACGGTGGAGTTGCCGAGCGGCACGCTGGCCCGGATGTTCTGCCATCCGGTCGGCGAAGCCGACGCGTCCGGGACATCGCCGCGGAGCCGGCCGGGACGGTGGGGGTGGACGTCGCGGGGATCCCGTCAAGGCGCGCGCGGGCAAGACAGTCAACAGGGAGCCGATGAGGGGGCGATGGACGGCGTCGTGCACGTCAAGGTGCTCGCGCCGGCCAGCACCGCCACCGCGGTGCCGCAACCGCGGCCGCCGATGACGCTGCCGGGCCTGGTCGGGGGCGGTGCCGTGTGGCGGCGCGCCTGCCGGCAGACGGAGGCCGCCAGCCATCGCGGCGAGTGGCTGGCCGTGGAAGGTGAGAGCGGCGTCGGCAAGCTCGCCGTCATCCGGGCGGTGCATCAGCGGCACCACCCGGCGGCGCCATTCCACGTGCTCGACGCCGCCGACGGCGGCGACGACCTGCTCGCGAAGGCGCGTGGTGAGCTGGCGGACGGCGCCGGGATGCTGGTCCTGCGGCACGTGCACGCGCTGGACGCGAGCCAGGCCGGTGCGCTCGCGGGCGCGCTGCGGGAGGCGAAAGCGGCAGGCCGCGACTCGGCGCTCCGGGTGGCGGTCACCCTCGACCGCACCGCTGCGGAGATCAGCACGGCCGCCGATCTCGAGGGGGCCACCCGGGCCGATCTGACCGATTCGGACGTCCCGAACGGATGCGGCGACCTGCTGCGGCTTTTCCCTGCCGTAGTGGCCGTGCCACCGCTCCGCCATCACAGCGAGGACCTGCGCGAACTGGTGCCGTTCTTCCTCGGCAGGCTGCGGACGCAGGGCCAGGTCAGCTGCTCCCCCGCGGCGATGCAACTGCTGGTGCGGTACGCCTGGCCGGGCAATGCGGCCCAGCTCTGGCAGGTGCTCAAGCTGGCGGTGCAGCGCCGCCGAGTTGGCCAGATCATGCCGGACGACCTGCCGTCCGAGGTCTGGACGGTGAGTCGCCGGATGCTGTCGCCACTGGAGTCGCTCGAGCGGGACGCGATCGTGCAGTCGCTGTTCGACCACAGCGGCAGCAAGATCCGGGCGGCCCGCGCGCTCGGGATGTCGCGCGCTACGATCTACCGGCGCATCCGCGAGTACGGCATCGTCACCTAGCCGGCGCCGCCCGCGCCGGGCCACGGTTCGTTTGAAATTCATGAGTTCCGGCTCTTTGCCCCCGTGCCGGGGGTTCCGCTTCGGAGGTGCGAGGGTGCAGCATTGCAGGGCCGGGGGTGCTTCCGGCAGATGACCGCAGCGGAATACGAGCGGAGGGGGGCGCCCATGGCTGACCCGCGAGTCCTGGGGATCGTACTTGCGGGCGGGGCCGGCACCCGCCTCGCACCGCTGACGGCAGACCGGGCCAAGCCAGCGGTGCCGTTCGGCGGCGTGTACCGGCTGGTGGACTTCGCACTGTCCAACCTGGCCAACTCCGGCATCCGGAAAATGTGCGTGCTCACCCAGTACAAGAGCCACAGCCTGGACCGGCACATCTCGATGACCTGGCGGATGAGCGATCTGCTTGGCAACTACGTGACGCCGGTGCCGGCCCAGCAGCGACTGGGGCCGCACTGGTACACCGGGTCCGCGGACGCGATCTTCCAGTCGATGAACCTGATCAACGACGAGAGGCCGGACCTCGTGGTGGTCGTCGGCGCGGACCACGTGTACCGGATGGATCCGCGGCAGATGATCGCGCAGCACCTGGAGTACGGCGCGGGCGTGACGGTGGCCGCAATGCCGGTGTCCCGGCAGGACGCGAAGGCGTTCGGGATCGTCGGCGTCGGCTCCGACGGGCGGACGATCGAGAACTTCCTCGAGAAGCCGGCCAACCCGCCGCCGCTGCCGGACTCTCCCGAGGAGTCGTTCGCCTCGATGGGCATCTACGTGTTCGACACGAAGGTGCTGGTGGACGGGCTGGCGCGGGACGCGGTGAACGCCGAGAGCCGTCACGATATCGGCGGAAACCTGATCCCGCTGCTGGTGTCCGACGGCGCGGCGCAGGCGTATGACTTCCTCACCAATTCCGTGCCGGGCGAGACCGAACGCGACGCCGGCTACTGGCGCGACGTCGGCACCATCGACGCCTACTTCGACGCGCACATGGACCTGCGCACCGTCGAGCCGCAGTTCAACCTGTACAACAGCCGCTGGCCGATCCTCACCCACATGGACCCGCTGCCCCCGGCCAAGTTCGTGCACGACGCGGGCGACCGGGTGGGCCGGGCGATTGACTCGCTCGTGTCGAACGGGGTGATCGTGAGCGGCGGCCTGGTGCGCGGGTCGGTGCTCTCGCCCGGGGTGCGGGTGAATTCCTGGTCGAGCGTGGACCGCGCCGTGCTGCTGCACAACGTGATCGTCGGACGGCACGCGGAGATCCGGGACGCGATCATCGACAAGAACGTGGTCGTGCCCGAGGGGGCGAAGGTCGGGGTGGACAAGGAACACGACCGGGCCCGTGGGTTCGCGGTCTCGGCCGGCGGGATCACTGTGGTCGGCAAGGGGCAGGAGGTGCCCTTGTGACGAAGGCTCCGGTGCAGGCGGCAGGCTTGAATGTGTCCCGATGAAGGTGGCCCGATGAAGGTGGCACTGCTGACCCGCGAGTACCCGCCCGAGGTCTACGGCGGGGCGGGCGTGCACGTCGAGTACCTGGCGCGGGCGCTGTCCGGGCTTGTCGACCTCACGGTGCACTGCCAGGGCGCGCCCCGCGACACCGCGGTCGCGCATCAGCCGTGGGCGGCGCTGAAGGACACGGCGCTGCGGGTTTTCTCGGCCGACCTGGCCATGGCGGACGCGGTCGCCGGGACTGACCTGGTGCATTCCCACACGTGGTACGCGAATCTGGCCGGCCGTCTGGCGTCGCTGCTGTACGGCGTCCCGCACGTAGCCACAGTGCACTCGCTCGAGCCGCTGCGGCCGTGGAAGGCCGAGCAACTCGGCGGCGGGTACGCGCTGTCGTCCTGGGCGGAGCGGGAGGCCCTGGGGTCCGCGGCGGCGGTTGTCGCGGTATCCGACGGGATGCGGGCCGATGTGCTGTCGGTGTACCCGGAAATTCCGCCCGAACGAATCCGGGTGATACGCAACGGGATCGATACTGCCGAGTACTCACCGGACCCCGAAACGTGGGCTCTTGCCAAGCACGGCATCGACCCCGCGCGGCCGTACATCATCTTCGTCGGGCGCATCACCAGGCAGAAGGGCGTGCCCGTGCTGTTGCGGGCGGCCGCCGCGCTCGACCCGTCCGCGCAACTCGTGCTGTGCGCGGGAGCGCCCGACACCGCCGAGCTCGAGGCCGAGGTGTCGGCGCTGGTTTCCGAGCTCGCCGAAGCGCGGTCCGGCGTTATCTGGATCCCGGAGATGCTGCCGAAGCCAGAGGTCATACAGCTGCTGTCGCACGCGCTCGTCTTCGCCTGCCCGTCGGTGTACGAGCCGCTCGGGATCGTGAACCTGGAGGCGATGGCCTGCGAGACCGCGGTGGTGGCATCTCGGGTCGGCGGCATCCCCGAGGTGGTTTCCGGTGGGGAGACGGGGCTGCTGGTGCCGCCGGATGATCCCGCCTCGCTGGCGGACGCGCTGAACATGCTGGTGCGCGATCCCGAACGCGCGGAGCAGATGGGCTGGGCCGGCCGGGAGCGAGCGGTGGCGGAGTTCAGCTGGCAGACCGTGGCGGCGCAGACCGCGGCGCTGTACGCCGAGCTGGTCTGAGGCAGGAACACTGAAGGCCCGGCCCCATGGGTTAGGCCGGACCTTCACGCGGTGCGGGTTGTTGTTGTCACGCCCAGCGGGTGAGGATCTCCTCGCGGCCGAACGCGGCCCTGGCGGCGAAGGCCAGGCCGGCGTCGACGATGACGAGGAAGCCGCAGATGATGCCGAGCGAGGCCAGGTCGAGGGTGAGCGCGCCGGACAGGATGCAGATGTAGATGCCCGCCATCGGGAGCGCGACCAGCGATGCGAGCTGCTGTGCGGTGCGCACCTCGCTCACCCGCGCCGACCAGAGCACGGCGAACCCGACGCCCATGATCGCGACCAGCGGTGCGACGCCGAGCATGGTCACGGCGGCAGTCCAGTTCGGGAAGTACAGGCCGCCGAGAGTGCCGCGGGTCAGCACGTCGCAGTACGCCATCAGGGTGACCATGCCACCCCACATCGCGGCCAGCGGCGGCAGCAGGGCGGCGATGCCCTTGCCGAGCAGGATCTCGCCGTCGTTGGCCGGGGTCGCAAGCAGCGGCTCCAGCGACCGCTCGATCTTCTCGCCGACCAGGCTGTAGGAGGCGATGTTCGCCGGCATCGCCCCGGTGTACATGATGAAGAAGAACAGGAACGCGTTCAGGGCCTGCGGCAGCTGGGCCGCGGGGTAGTGCGCGAACGCGACGATCTGCGAGAAGCCGACCGCCAGGGCCAGCGGGAGGAGCACGATGCCGATCCGCAGGCCCCGCCTCGACATCATGATCGTGATGTCCTTGCGGGCGATGGTTGCCACGTTTCGCCAGTACATGGTGTTCACCTCTTTCACCGCTCCCCATTGACTGGGTCGGTAGTGCCGATCAACTTCAGGTAGGCCTCTTCGAGGGTGGGGACGATTCCGGTGACGAACTGGACCTCGCCGCCCGCGGCGACGATCGCCTGCACGAGCCCGGGGTTGTCGCGTTCCGGCTTGTCGACCGGGACGGTGATCGTGTTGCCATGGACCGCCACGGTCGGGTGGCCGGCTCGCCCGGGGACGTGCGGAGCGGCTTGACTGGCGGCTTCGACGATGGCGTCGGTGACAACCGTCAGCTGGATGGCCGTAGCGTGCTCCGACGCGGAGCTGCGCAGCCCGTCCGGCGTGCCGACCGCGACCAGCCTGCGGTGCAGGATGCCGACCCGGTCGCAGATGCGGTCGGCCTCGGCGAGCTGGTGGGTGTTCAGCAGGATCGTCCGGTTCTCCCGCTTCAGCCCGAGCAGGAAGTCACGGACCGTCTTGGCGCCCTCGGGGTCCAGGTTCGCGGTTGGCTCGTCGAGAAAGAGCACCGGCGGCTCGTGGATCAGCGCGCGGGCTATGGTCAGCCGCTGCTTCATCCCCTTGGAGAAGGTGCGCACCCGCGCGTCCCTGCGCTCCCACAGGTCGAGCAGGGTGAGCAGTCGCTCGGCGCGCTCGGCTCGCAGGTCCCGCGGGACCGCATACAGCTTGCCGTAGAAGTCGAGGGTCTGGGCGGCGGACAGGTCCGGATAGAGCCCTGCCTCCTCCGGCATCAGGCCGATGAGGCTCCGCAGTCGCCGCGCGTCGGCGGGGTCGCCGACCCGGCAGCCGGCCACCTGAGCCTCGCCGGAGGTCTTGCCGATCAGCCCGGCGAGCATCCGGATCGTAGTGGTCTTGCCTGCGCCGTTCGGCCCGAGCAACCCGAAGACCTCGCCTTCGGCGATGCTGAGGGTCAGCCCGTCAACCGCTGTGACGTGCCCGAACGTACGCGTGAGGTTCTTGATCTCGATCATGGCACCCTCCTCTGGCAGGGCTCCTTAGGCGCTATCAATGTGATATCACAATGATAGATCGAGGTCTAGCCGGAGACAAGAGAATTCGTCGCGGACCGTGCCGGACTAGGGTGCGGCCCGTTCCGGACTGCCGTGACAGACGGTGAATCACTGCCGTTTGCGAACCGGCGCGCCGGGTAGGGCGCAACGATGTGTGTCAGATTGAGCCACTGTTATTTACGTGGACGGCAGCGTGACGATCACGTACACGACGGACCTGGCCAGGGTCCGCGCTCTAGTGCGCGACGAGGCCAGCGCCGCCGGGCTGCCCACGGCGCGGGTGGCCGATCTGGTTCTTGCGGTCAGCGAGGTCGCGGCCAACACGGTGCGCCACGCACGCTCGGCGGGCACGCTGACGATCACCCGCGAGCTCGGTGAGATCGTGTGCGAGGTCCGCGATGCCGGAGTGATCACCGACCCGCTGGCCGGCCGGCGCACGCCGCCCCAGGGCGCTTTGAACGGGCACGGGCTCTGGCTCGTCTTCCAGGTCTGCGACCAAGTCGAGTTGCTTTCCGGTGCGGACGGCACCATGGTGCGCATGCACATGCAGGTGAGCAACCATGACTGAGGGCATGTGGTACAAATCGGATGTGGAGCTGCTCACGGTTACCGTCCGGGCCGTCAAGTCGGCGAGTGAGCCCTACACCCTGATCACGCTTACCGGCGAGGCCGACGTGACTAACCACGATCAGCTGCGCGGCGCTCTCGCGACCCAGGTCGCCAAGGCGCCGCGGACCCTGATCGTCGATCTCGCCGGGCTCGAGTTCATGGACTCCTCAGCGCTGCACGAGATCCTGCGGGCCAGCAGGATGATGGATGCCCACGGCGGGGTCTTCGCGCTGGCCGCGCCCCGGGACGCGGTGGCGACCATACTGAAGCGGACCGCGACCGACCAGCTCATCCCGGTCTACCGGACGGTGGATGACGCGGCGGCAGGCTAACGCTCCGGCCCAGCCAACCGAAGCGGACATGCGCTTCTTGCTGTTATATCGCCGCTTCCATGCCCGGGTGCGGCCGCGCTTCTTGCCGTTGCCGGCGTAGCGGGATCGTCAGGCAGCCGTCTGCGATGGCTCGCGACCGGTGACCTGCTCGTAGACGGCGACTGTTTCCTCGGCGATGCGCGGCCAGGAGTAGCGGGACTGCGCGCGGTCGGCGGCAGCGACGCGCATGCCGGATAGCAGCATGGGGTGGCTGAACAGCCGCCTGATCGTGTCGGCGAGCATGGCCGGGCGGTCGGGCGGGAGCAGCAGGCCCGTGGTGCCGTCGATGATGATGTCCGGGAGCGCGCCGCCCACGGCGCAGGCGACGACCGGCAGGCCGCACGCCATCGCCTCAAGCACCGCCAGGCCGCTCGGCTCGACTCGGCTGGTACTGACCAGCAGGTCGGCGGAGCGGAGCAGGGCCGGCAGGTCGCCGCGGCCGACGTGGCCGGAGAAGGTGACCCGGTCGTCGACATCCTCCGCCTTGGCCAGCGCGGTAAGGCTCAGGTAGTCATCGTCACCGCCGAGGACGTCACGGCTTGGTCCGCCCGCGATCACCAGCTCCGTCCCGGGCAGCCGCGGCAGTGCCCGGATGGCGGTGCCGATGTGACCGGCCAGGCCGGTCACCATGACCAGCCGTCGCTGCGCGCCGCTGCTGGCCACCGGCGGCCGCGCGCTGAGCCCCGGCGCGAAAGTCGTGGTGTCCACACCGCACGGGACAACGGTGATCGCGCGCCGCGAGACGCCAAGCCGGGCTAGGTCGGCGGCCTGCGCGGAACTGGCGGCGAGCACAGCGGCGGCACTGCGCCCGATCGCGGCTTCCAGCCTGACCCGCTCCGTGGCCGCCGCCGCCCCGGGCGAGCGGAGGCCATGCCGCTGCCGGGAGACGGCAAGCGGGCCGAACGACTGGACAACCGGGACGTCAAGCCCGCGAGCCGCGCTTAGCGCCGCGAGTCCGCTCGTCCACCCCGCGGCGTGCACCACGTCCGGGCGGATGCGCTCCCAGCGGGTCACCAGCCGGTCTGCGAATTCTGGTACCTGCGCGAGCAGTTCCCGCTCCCCCGGCCTCCCGTCGGCAAGGCCGGGTTCGCCGGTTGCGGCTACGTCCGCGATCACGCGATGGCCAGCCTCCGTCAGGGCACGGCTCAGCTCACGAAGCCGGATCCAGTCTCCGTCGGTCGGGTGCTGTGCTACCAGGGCGATCTTCATGGAGGGCCTCCTCGCGGGGCGGGTCAGACCGCCACGGCGTGCGCTCAGGAGGCCGGGAGGGGGGAGATTCGGCCACGCCAGCACGCACGCCGTGACGGCGTGCGTGCCTGCGTCATAGGCACTAGGCCCTTTATATCCGACTGAACCAGATCTAAACGAGGATCTGAACCAGATCCTTACCAGACCGCGGTCGGCTCAGCCGATCTGGACGGCGACCAGGCAGGCGTCGTCGCCGGTGTCGGCGCTGGCCTGAGCAAGGATCCGGGTCGCGGTCGCGTCCGCATCCGGGCCGGCCGGGACGGCTGCGGCGGCGAATTCGGCGAGCGCATCGCTGATCGACGCGGCGCGCCGCTCGATCAGCCCGTCGGTGTAGAGCAGCAAGGTGTCACCGAACCTGAGCTGGACGATGACCTCTTGGTAGCGCGCGTCCGGATCCATGCCCAGGAGCAGGCCGTCGGGCAGCGTCAGAGCCCCCGCGACGCCGTCTCGAACCAGGACCGGTGGCAGGTGGCCCGCCCTTGCCCAGCGCAGCACGCGCGACCCCGGCGAGTACCGGCAGCAGATCACGGTGCCCGTGTGGCCCTCGGTGTAGTTGCACATCCCGACGTTCAGGTGACTGATCAGCTCGCTCGGGCTGGCCCCGGTGACGGCCAGCCCGCGCAGCGCGTTCCGCGCAGCGACCATGCCGGTCACCGCGTCGATCCCGTGCCCGGCCATGTCGCCGACGACGAACAGCAGGTCCCTGCCGGGCAGTTCCATGATGTCGTACCAGTCGCCGGCCACCAGGCTGCCCGCGACCGCGGGCCGGTAGCGCACCGCGATGTCCACCCCGGACGATCCCACCGAACGGTGCCCGGTGGAGGGCATGATCGCTCGCTGCAGCCGGTCGGCGAGTTCGTGCTGCTCCGCCGCCCGCTGCTCACTGTTGGCGAGCAGGTCGCGGGTCTGTGCCAGTGCCCGCCTGGTGCGGTAGTCGGTCAAGCGGCTTGGATAGCCCTCGCCCGACCCGCCACGCACCCGCCGCCAGGTAAGCACCACCCGGTCGGCGAACGGCGCGGCACGCAAGTCGGCCGGGCGCAATGCGCCCGGCTCGTCCTGGCCGGGAACCCCGGTCAGCAGACCGGGCACATGCAGCGGTGCGGCGGTATCCAGCACCCCCTTCGCGGTGGCGAACAAAATCTCGCCTAGTCCGCCGGGAAACATCACGCGCAGCCGCTGCCCGACGAGATCCCAGGGTGCCCGGCCGGCCGGAGCCGGGTCCGTGAAGCCCGCGTTGACGTGGTCGATCACGAAGTCCGATAGCTCACCGCGGGCGTCTGTCACCGGGCGGACCGCGAGAACACAGTCCGCGAGCTGCCCGACCAGCAGCAGCGCCCCCTCGGCGGCGGGATCGGTGATACCGTCACGCGGCCGGGGACCGGTGGTGCGGTCCGGCAGCTCCGCACCACCGTCCGTCATCCACACCGCCTCCAAGGCCCGCCCCCGATGACACCCCGACTCGATAATTGCCGCAACGCTACCACCCGGCTACGGAAGATGACGGCCAACGCTCCGCGACGGCCAAACAGACACGTAAATGTGCTGGATGCTCAGCCGTCACTGCGGCGTTCGACGCGACCGGCCGGTTCAGGCGGTTGCGGTCCGCTACGTGCCGGAGTTGGAGGTGTCTGGGCCAGCGAGGCGAGGAGGCGCAGTTTCTCGTCGCTCTCACTGCCCTGATCGGCGTAGTACAGGACTAGGAGCACATTCTCGACAGGGAGCTTGTCTCGGTGCAGGCGCAGCTCACCGACGACGGGATGGTTCACGGTGGTGCTGCCGCCGTCCAGACCCCGCACGTCGTGCCGCGCCCACAGAGTCCGGAACCGCTCGCTGGAGAGAGCGAGCTCGCCCACCAGCTCCACAATTCGCGGGTTGTCGATGTCGTCGCCGACGGACTTCCTGAAAGCGGCGATGAACCCTTCGGCGGAGCGCGTCCAGTCCTGCTGAAACGCCTGCTCCTCAGGATCGAGGAGCAGCGACCGGAGCCGGTTGTACCCCGGCTGAAGGCGCGGCGAGAGCGCGACGGCGAGCCGGTTGGATGCCAGCACGTCGAACGCGCGCCCTTCCACGAACGCGGGCACCTGCAGGCTCGCCAGCAGCTGATGCAGCCGTGCGGGCACGCGTTCCGGCTTCCGGCGCCGCGGCTGCCTGGGACGCCCGGCGGCTAGCCCGAGGAGGTACTCCTGTTCGAGTTCGTCAAGGCGCAGGACTCGCGCGAGCGATTCGAGGACCTGCGCCGAAGGATTCTTGTCGCGGCCGCGCTCAAGCCGGAGGTAGTAGTCAGCGCTGATGCCGGCGAGCATGGCGACTTCTTCCCGGCGCAACCCCGGAACCCGGCGATTGGCGCCCGCGGGAAGGCCGCCCTGCTCCGGAGTGACCAGACCCCGCCGGGCTCGCAGGTAACTGCCGAGCAGGTTGGCGCGGTCGTCGCTCATATTCAGCATGGTAGGTCAGGGTCCCCTCGGCTAAGGGGGCCCTGCGAGGACCCCGGAAGACGGGGGTACTGCCTGCCGCCGGAGAACACAACAACACTGATGGTGTCGCCGGGCAGCAGGACGGGTCGAAACGGCGACGCGGAGCGGCCCGCCGCGCACGTGCGCGGCCCCGGCCGGCAACCCGACCCACCATCGACCGCGCCCGCCAGCTTGTCGCTGCGAGCGCTGGGAGCAGGAGCAACCCATGGACATCACTAACCGCACCGTCTTCATCGCCGGCGCCACCTCGGGAATCGGCCTGGAGCTGGCCCGGCGTTTCGCCGCGGCCGGGAGCACCGTCATCGTCGGCGGCCGGCGAACCGACCTGCTCGACAAGATCGCAGTCGAGGGGTTCAGTACCGCTGCGATCGACGTGACCGACCAGGCCAGCGTCGACGGCGCCCGCGACGAGATTCTCCGCAGCCACCCGGACCTGGACACGATCGTGACGATGTCCGGCGTCATGATCCTGGAGGACCTCCGCGCTCCCGTCCACTTCGCGACCGCGCAGCAGACCATCGACATCAACCTGCTCGGCACGATCCGCGTTATCGACGCGTTCACCCCGCACCTGATCGAGCGCGGCGCCGGCACCATCATCACGGTCGGCTCGGGCATCGGGTTCCTGCCGTTCCCGCCCATGCCGACCTACGCCGCGTCCAAGGCCGGCGTGCACGCCTACTCCGAGGCGCTGCGCGCGCAGCTGGACGGCACCGGCATCGAGGTTTCCGAGCTCGTCCCGCCGGCCGTCGCTACCACGCCCGAGCACAAGCAGTTCAACCCCCGGGCACTCGACCTGAACGACTTCGCCACCGAGGTGATGGACCTGCTTGCGGCCAACCCGACACCGCACGAAATCCTCGTCAAGGGCGTGCTGATGCACCGGTGGGCCGAGCGCGACGGCAGCTATGACGAACTGGTCGCCCAGCGCTCGCAGGCACTGGCGATGCTCCCAGGCCGTCGGTGAGCAATTCCAGCGGTGAGCGGTAGAAGTAGCGGGCGCAGGGCGGTCATGCGGGTGCCAGATCCGCCGCCGCCCGCGCCCCACCGGGCGGCTGGTGAGGCGCCAGAGAGGGGTCAATGTGACGCACATCACAGCTACTGACGTTTAACCTGCGCGTGCGGGGCATACCGCGTGCAGCCCGTGCGAACCCCCCCGGGCCAGCAGATGATCAGGAGACGATCATGGTCGCATTGACGGCCGGTGCCCCGCCGACGCGTGGTGAGCTCAGCGAGCTGGAGGACGAGCCGCTGCTCGCACTCTTCCGTGCGAGTCCGGCGGGTAGCTCGCAGCGCGCCGTCGCTTGCGAGATCCTGGTGGCGCGGCACACCAAGCTGGTCCGCTCGTGCGTGCGGCAGTATCTGGGCAGCCCCGAGCCGGCAGAGGACCTGATGCAGGCCGGATACGTGGGCCTGCTAAAGGCGATCAACAACTTCGATCCGGCGTTCGGCGGTTCACTGTCCGGATACGCGCTGCCATGTGTGACCGGGGAGATCAAGCGGCACTTCCGGGACAAGCGGTGGCAGGTCCACGTCCGGCGGTCCGCCCAGGAGCGCATGCTCGAGGTGCGTAAGGCGACCGAGAAGCTCACGCACGAGCTTGGCCGGGGACCGAGCGACGAGGAACTGGCGCAGCGCCTCGGCGTGAGCCTCGCCGACGTGGCGGAAGCTCGCGAGGCGGACATGGTGTTCAGCGCGTACTCACTCGACGCCCCCATCTCCGACGGCGACGATTCGGCGCTGCTGCGCGATTTGCTCGGCGCCGACGACGAGGCGATGGAACGGACGGTCGACCTGGCCGCGGTCGAGGCGCACTGGTGCGAGCTGCCCGAGCGCGAGCAGGACATCCTCACCATGCGGTTCTACGGGAATCTCACCCAGTCCGAGATCGGCGAGCGACTCGGCATCTCGCAGATGCACGTCTCCCGGTTGATGGCCCGCGCGCTCGCCCACCTGCGGGACCGGCTGCTGGACGAGCGCGCGGCCCGCTAACACGGCTCGGACAGCCAGCAGCGTGAGGTCGTCGCGCAGCTCGTCGCGCGCGAAATCGGTGGCCAGGGCCTGTGCCGCGCGGATCACCTCCGGAGCGGCGTGGCCAGCCAGCGCGGCGAGCTGGTCAGCTAGGCGTTCCTCGAAGGCGGCCAGGTCCGCGCCGCGGGCGGACACCGCGCCATCGGTATAGAACAGCAGCAAGTCGCCGGGCGCGAGCTCGAGCTCGCGTGAGTCGGGTCCGAGCTCGGCGAAAAGGCCGAGCGGACGGCCCGCGGCGCCCAGTACCTCCACCCGGCCGTCGGCGCGGAGCACGGCAGGGCCCGGATGGCCGGCGCCGCCGAGCGCCACCCGCACCCGGTCGCCCTCGCGACGCAGGAACGCCAGCCGGACAGTGACATAGCGGTCGTCGTACTCCCCCGCCAGGAGCACGTCGTTAACGGCGGCGAGCACCTCCGCCGGCGAAGGCAGTGCCGATCCGACCGGAGCCGATCCAGCCGAAGCCGATCCAGCCGGAGCCGATCCAGCCAGAGCCGATCCAGCCGGACTCGATCCGGCCGAAGGCGACTTCGCCGGTCCTGACCGGCGGCGACGGCTGGCGGATCCTGAGGTGCTCGAGGGTGCGGGTGCTGCCGGCCGAGCGGGCGGTCGCTGGCCGGGCCCCGGTCCCGCCCCAGCGTCCGCGGTCAGCGCGCGGACAGGGTGCGGGGGCTGCTGGCCGGGCCCTGGTTCCGCCCGCGTCACGGTGAGCGCGCGGATGGCGTGCCGGGTGGCCGCCGTCATCGCCGCGGCGTCCTGGCCCCGGCCGGACACGTCGCCCACCGCGACCGCCCATCCTCCGGCGACGGCGAACGCGTCGTAGAAGTCCGCACCGGTCTCCTGCCACCCGGTCGCCGCCAGGTAGGCGGCCGCGAACTCCAGCCCCTCAGCCACCGGCAGCCTGGCGGGCAGCAGACTGGCCTGCATCGCCTGGGCGGCCTGGGAACGCTCCCTGAACCGGCGGGAAACCCCGATCGCGGCACCGAGGTGCGACCCGAGCCGCTCGGCGAGCGCGAGGTCGGACAACAGGTAAGGCCAGGCGTCAGGCAGCCTGCCCAGCGTCAGCGTGCCGTAGCGTACGTCGTCGTAGCGGACTGGGACGCAGATCAGCGACGTGACCCCAAGCGCCGGAAGCAGCGGGCTGCCGTCCGGGCCCGCCCCCAGCAGGGCGTCGTCGGCGGCATGCGCCAGCAGGACCGGACTGCCGGTGTCGTGCACTCGCCCCGGCACGGACTCAGCCGCGGGGTCCGTGTCCCGCACCGCGGCCGCCCGGTCGCCGTCACCGGCACCCTCGCCGGCGCCGCCCGGGCCGACTACCGTCTGCCGCCGCAGCCGCCCTTCGCGATCGAGGTCGACGATCACCCAGTCCGCGAGCGCGCCGGCGCCCGCGAGTAGCCTTGCGCACCGCCGGATGGTGACGGCCTCGCTGAACGCGGCGTTGTCGAGCAGCACCCTGGTCACCTCGGTGACCAGGTCAAGCCGCCGGGTCATGGCCCGGATCGCGGTGTCCGCACCAGCCGGGTCGCCGTGGCCGCCGAGGTCCCCGGGGGCCGTGCCGCGCTTGAGGTCTTCGCCGCCGCCATGGTCCGCGTGGTGCCCGCTGCTGGTGGTTTCGCCGGGGACGGGGGCGGGGGCATGGCCGGGTCTCTCGGCCGGCGTGCCGGGTGCCGCCTCCGCTGTCACCGCCTGCACTGTCGCCGCGACGATAACCAGCGGCTCCTCCCCCGGCAGGTCAACCGCGGTGGCTGTGAGCACGGCACCGACCGGGCCCGACGGCGTGAGCACGCGGCCCGTGGTCCGGCGCGGGCCTGCCGTCCGGGCGAGAGCGGCAAGCTGGCTACGGACGGCCGCCCGCGACGGCACGTCGAGAAATGCGGTAAGCGTCCGGCCTGTCGCATAGCCGACGGGGACGCCCAGCAGTTCGGCCGCGCGGACGTTAGCCCGCCTGATCGTGCCGTCCTGTTCGAGCAGGAACAGCGGTACTGGTGCCTGCTGGAATGCGGCGTGCAGCAGCAGCCGCTCCGCCCGGGCTGGTGCGGCGTCGCCCGCCGGATCGCCGCCGTCGGCCACGGCGTCACCGGCCGCGATATCGCCGATGATGCCGTCGAGTTCGGCTAGGGCGGCGTCGAGCAAGGCCGCGAAGTCAGCGCCGGCGATGCCTGCGGCCTGCCGCAGCGCGTCACGCCGCGACGCGAGGCCGGCCAGCGCCTGCTGCGACTGTCTGACCCGCGGCATATTCCCCGCCAATCTCGCTACTGTCGCGATGATGCGCGAACCGGTGAAACTACCTCAGCATAGGTTGATCAGCGCTTGCGGGGGATCGGGTCGCCGGCGGCCTGTGCCGCAATGACCCGGGCCGCGATCTCGGTGACCTTCAGGTGGCGGCGTTGCGACTCGGCACGCAACCGGGCGAACGCGGCGTCGGCGTCGCAGCCGAGCGCGTGCATCAAGATGCCGACCGCCCGGTCGGTGACCGCGCGTGCCGCCACCGAGTCCTGGAGCTGTGCGGCGGTCCGCTGTGCGGCGCCATAGGCCAGCGCATTGCCGAGCGCGGCGGCGCCGATCCGCACCAGTGCTTCTCCCGCCGGGACCGAGTCGCCGTCGAGGGCGCCTGGCTCGACCCCGAGCAGGGCGAGGACCAGGGTCATTGGCGGGGCTTCCCGGGCCAGCAACACGCAGCAGCGCACGCCCCGGCGCAGCGCGGCAGCGGTCCAGTGCGGCCAGCGGTCCTCGGTCAGGGTATCCGTGCAGTGCACGGACCTCCCGTCACGTACCGCAGCGCCTTGCGGCCCGGCGATGACGTCGACGCCCGCCAGCTCCGCCGCGTCAGGGTGGGTGGCCGCGAGCGCAGCGACTTCGCCATCACGCCAGAGTGTCACGTGCGCGGCCGCACAGCCGGGGACCTGGCCGACCGCCAGCTCGGCGAGCGTGCGCAGCGCCTTGGCCTCACCGCTTGACGCGCTGACAAGCGCCACTGCTCCGATTCCGAGATCCTCGACCGGCAACCCGCCTCCGTCCTCCGCTAACAGCAGGATACGGGCGCGGACCTGAGGTGGGTTAGCCGTTGCGCAGCCGCGGCAGGAGTTCGGTGCCGAAGAACTCGAAGGCGTCGTCCAGGTGGCCGCCCACCTGGCCCTCCGTTAACTAGCGCGGGCGTCCGGGAGCCTTCGTCACATGTGCCCGTGAGACTCCTTCGGTCACTCGTTTAACGCGATCACGTGTGGGCAGCGGGCGTGGATCAGCCGGCCGGAGGCTGCAGCTGCCAACGGCCAAACGAGCCATACTCAGGGAGGCGATCATGCCAACCGCGTTCGATGTCCTTGGCCGGGACCACGAAGAGGTCAAGCGGATGTTCACCGAGCTGGAGCTCGGTCCGTCCGCGGTCACCGGGGCGGACCGCGAGCAACTCGCGCTGCGGATGAGGATGGTGCGGGAACTCGTCATCGAGGAGTCAAAGCACGAGGCCGTGGAGCAGATGTTCTTCTGGCCGCTGGTGCGTGACCGGGTCACCGACGGCACGGATCTGGCCAATCAGGCGCAGAGCCAGGAGCGAGATGGCCAGGAGGCCCTCGGCGTGCTGAGCAAGCTGACGCCGGAGGACGAGGAGTTCGAGTCGCGGCTCGCGGAATTCATCCGCGCGGCACGGGCGCACATCGCGTTCGAGGAGACGACGGTCTGGCCCAGCCTGGAGGCCGTGCTCAGCGCCGCTGAGTCAGATGACTTGGGGCGGCAGCTCGAGGAGGGGAGGAAGGCGCCGCGACGAGTAGCGCGTCGCGATGACGTCCTGAGCAGGCCCAGGCGGACCGGCAGCTCAGCAGGGCCGCCGTGACCGCACGTGCAAGGTGGGTCAAGCCCTGGCGAACCCGCACAGTCACGCGGGTACACGGGAAGCTGCGGTGTATCGTCGGAGTGCGTCGCGCCACGTCCCGCCGATCCGCAGCCTGCGGCTGCCGCTTAACCAACGATGCCATGTACCACACGTACCGTACGGATTTGTCGCAGGTCCGGGCCCTGGTGTTGCAGCTCGCCAGGGATGCTGGTCTTGCCGAGGCCAAGGCCAACGACCTCGTGCTCGCAGTGAGCGAGGTTGCCGCCAACACGTTGCGGCACACCAAGTCCTCCGGAACCTTGACGTTCTGGCACGACAAAGATGAGGTCGTCTGCCAGATCCACGACGAGGGCTTCATCTCCGACCCAATGGCCGGCCGCCGGAAGCCCGCGCCGGACGCGTCGGGCGGCCACGGCCTGTGGATCGTCCGTCAGGTCTGTGACCAGGTGGAATTGCGTTCGGATGAGAGCGGCACCACGATTACGATGCACATGGCGATCGGCCCGGATGTCGACGGCTGAGCACTGCTCGCCACGCGATTGCTGTGGTAAAACACCGATGTGGACCTCCTCACCACGTCTGTCGCGACGGTCGAAGACGGCGAGCCGTACACGCTGGTGGCGCTCACCGGCGAAGCCGACGTGACCAACGCCGCCGCCCTTCGCGACGTGCTTGAGGCAGAGGTGGCCAAGCAACCCCAGATGCTGATCATCGACTTGTCCGACCTCCGTTTCATGGACTCGTCCGCCTTGCACGCGATCTTGCGGGCCAACCGGACGATGGATCGCCAAGGCGGCGTGCTCGCCCTCGCCGCACCGCGCGCGCCAGTCGCGAAAATACTGCAGCTGACCGCTGCCGACCGGCTACTGCCCGTGTACGCCAGCGTGCGCGAGGCCACCGCCGGATAAGCACCCGGCGGAAACCCGGACGATCGTGTTTAGCCCCGGTCCCCCCGGGCAGAAGTTGTCCCTAGTGGTGCCTACGACGCAGGCACGGTCCACGCCATCCTGGCGTGCGTGCTCGCGTAGGCGCCTTTTCTTCGTGTGAAGCTCCTGGCCCTCCCGACGGGCTCGCCGCGATGGCTGTCCGGTGAGGAGGCTTACATGAAGATCGCGCTGGTAGCACAGCATGCCACTCCGCTCCCCGGGCACAGCGCACAGCAGGCAGAGGACACCCGTCTGCTTGAGCTGAGCCGGAGCCTGGCGGGCCGGGGGCATGGGGTAACCGTTTACGCGCGCCGACGCGGCGCGTCGCTGCCCGAAAGAGCGGATTTCGGACCCGGCGTCAAAATCGAGTACATCGGCCCGGAAGACCGTCGCCCGCCCGCCGGCGGCCAGGACGCTGATCTGCTCGCGCAGGTCCCCGAGTTCAGCCGCCCGCTGCACGAGCGGTGGCGCCACGACCGTCCCGACGTGGTGCACGCGCTGCGCTGGACCAGCGGCCTGGCGGCGCTCGCTGCGGCTCGCGAACTGCACATGCCCATCGTGCAGTCCTTTGACTCGCTCGGCGTTGCCGAACAGCGACACCGGATGATCCCGCGGGGCACCGGCAGCGAGCGCATCCGGCTTGAGCCGGTGATCGGCCGTACCGCGAACGCCGTGGTGGCCGCCAGTTTTGACGAGGAGTCGGACCTGACCAGGCTGGGCGTGCCGCGCCGGTCGATCAAGGTCATCCCGTACGGTGTGGACACCGACGAGTTCAGCCCGGAAGGCCCGGCGGCCCCCCGTACCAACCGGCCCCGGCTGCTCACGGTGGCGGACCTGGCGGAGCACGAAGCAATCGGCACGCTGCTGCGCGCCCTCGGCAAGGTGCCCGAGGCGGAGCTCGTCGTGGCCGGCGGGCCGCCGAGCAATGAACTGCGCGGGGACCTGGCCTACCGCCGGCTCGCCAAGCTCGCGCACTCCCTTGAGCTGTCCGGCCGGGTATTCTTCGCGGGGCAGGTCGGCCGAGCCGCGCTGCCATCGCTGCTACGGTCAGCCGACCTGCTCGTCAGCGTTAGCGATTACGAGCCGTCCGCGCTGACGGCCCTGCAGGCGATGGCATGCGGCCTTCCCGTCATCGCGACCCCGGTCGGCGGCCAGATCGACGCCGTAGTCGACGGGACGACCGGCATCCTGGTCCCTGCCGGGCGCCCGGCGCTGCTCGCGCAGCGGATCCGCCAGCTGCTCGCCCATCCGATCCTGCTCGAGGCGTTCAGCATGGCTGCCACCGACCGGGCACGGTCCCGGTACTCCTGGGACCGGATCGCGCACGAGACGCTCGCCGTCTACGACACCGCCCTCTCGACTGCCGCATAAGAGCCACCCCAGCTGCGTGCTTAGCCATCGCAACCGCGGTCGGTCAGGCACGTTACGGGCTGCTAAGGGCCGCGCCGTCTCGGGGGCAAGCGCGGCCCTTAGCGCTGCGATGCGGTCTTTCCCGCGACAGCGAACTTCGTCCAGCCAGGTGTGCCCCAACCCGTCGGGTCCGCCCCGACGGGGGCGCAACGCGGTAGCCGGACTGTCTGCGCCGGGCCAGCTCAGTGGATGCGGACGGCCACCAGGCAGGCGTCGTCGCCGGTGTCCGACAGTGTGCTGTGCACGATGCGGTCGGCGTATGCCGCCGCGTCCGGGTCGGCCGGAGCGGCAGTCGCGGTGAACTCGCTGAGCGCGTCGCTGATCGAACCGGAGCGGCGCTCGATCAGTCCGTCAGTGAACAGCAGCAGGGTGTCGCCAGCGCGCAGCTGAAGTCTGGCCTCCTCGTATTCGGCCTGCGGGTCAAGGCCGAGCAGCACGCCCTCGGGCAGTGGTACCGCCTCGGCCGCGCTGCCGCGAACAAGCACCGGCGGCAGATGCCCGGCCCGTGCCCAGCGCAGCATGCGGGTGTCCGGCTCGTACCGCCCGCAGACCACGGTCCCGGCGATGCCCTCGGTCAGGTGGCAAGCGGACTGGTTGAGGTGCCTGAGCAGGTCAGCGGGCCCGCCTCCGGTGGCGGCGAGGCCGCGCAACGCGTTGCGCGCGGCGACCATGCCGGTCACCGCGTCGATGCCATGGCCGGTGATGTCGCCAACGACCAGCAGCAGATCGTTATCCGGCAGCAGCAGGGTGTCGTACCAGTCGCCGCCGACGAGGTGGCCACTCTCGGCCGGCCGGTAGCGAACCGCGACGTCCACCCCGGCGGCCGCGACCGGCGGCTCGTCCGGCGGCATGATGGCGCGCTGCAGGCGGAGCGCGAGCAGGTGCTCCTCGGCGGCGCGCTGCTCGCTGTCGGCGAGCTGGTCACGGGTGGCGGCGAGCGCCACCTGGGTGTGGTACTGAGCGGAGACATCCTGGAAGGCGCCGCGTAGCGCGACCACGCTGTCGCCCGCGACAACGGGTTCGGCGAAGACCCGGATCTGCCGGATCGCCCCATCCCCCGGCCGGACAATGCGGAACGACGCGACGGACGGCTCGCCCCGGCGCAGCAGGGACTCCTGGAACCGCCGCACCGGCGCGCGGTCCGCCGCGATCACGAAGCTGTGCAGGTCGGCGATGGGGATCGGCGCGGCCTGCGCGGGATCGAGGCCGAAAAGCGCGAACGCGGCATTCGTCCACCGGATGCCCCTAGTGGCCAGCTGCTCCTCCCAGCCGCCGATACTGCCGAGCCGCTGGGCATGGTCGAGCAGTTCCCCGAGCTGCTCCGCCTCACCGGGGGTGCGCCAGGTGAAGAGCACCCCGGCGAAAAACGGAACGGCGTGCAAATCCGCGATCGGCATGCCGTCGGAGTCGCCGGCGAGCGGCGCCCGGACGATGCCTGGCACGTGCTCCGCATGCCCGGTAGCGACTACCCGCCGGGCGCGGGCGAACAGGCCGTCGCCGGAGGTACCCGCAGGATACGCCGCCAGCAGGGTCTGTCCCGCGAGTTCCGCAGTCGTCCGGCCCGCGGGATCGGCGTACCCCGGACTCAGGTACACGATGCCGAAGTCGGTGATCTCGCCGGCGGCTCCGCGCAGCGGCCTGACAATGAGCGCGGAACCGGCGATCTCGGCGAGCGCCGCAAAGATCGCGGGCGACGGCGCTACCACGCCGAGCGGGCCGTACGCCAGGCGCAGGCCGAGGACCTCGGTGAACCCGGTCATGGCGGCGGTCAGCCCGCCGCGGGTGTTCGCGTCAAATTCCCGCCGGCGGGACCGCCACCATGCCCCCGCCACGCCGAGCAGGGTCCCCGACCGGTCCCGCAGCGCCAAGACGGCACGGGCCGCGTGCCGTCCCCAGGGCACCGCACCCGCCGGCTCAGTCGCAGGGGGGCCGGACGCCCACCACCGGTCCGCTCCGGTGCTGGCGACCCGCTGCTCCGGGCAGTCCAGCTGCGGCGGCAGGCGGCTCAGCCGACTCGATTCGATACCGCCAAGCCCGTCCTGCCCGAGCAGGTCAAGCGCACCGTCGGCGTCGAGCAGCCATACCGCGACGGCGGCCACCCGGAACCGACGGCGCAACTGCTCGGCGAGCACGCTGACAAGCTCGGCACCGTCCCTGGCCCGCATGGCCGCCGCCATAGCTACCGGGTCGTCGGCTGGCTCGAGCCGCTGGCCAGGGTCCAGCCACTCCCCCGGCTCTGGCCATTCCTGGTGACCCGCCTCGGCCAGGGCAAGCTGGCGCTCGGGTTGTGTCTCCTGACGGTCGTGCTCTGCCGTTTCGTACTCCGCCGATTCGCGCTGTGCCGGTTCGCGCTGCGCAGGTACGCGCTCTCGCTCCTGATCCTGGTGCGCCGGTTCCTGCCGGAGCACAGCGACCGCCATCTCCGTCAGCGGGATTCCCGCGGCGGCGGCCATGTCCGCCAGTTGGCGGGCTGCCTCCGCTGGCGGATAACCGTGCCGTTCCATCAGCACGCCCCTGGCAAGTGCCGCGAGCTCGGCAGACTCGCTTTCAGCGCGCGCACGGGCTAGCTCCTGCCGTTGGCGCTCGATCACCGCGGCGAGCCGCAGCAGATCATCACCGTCGCCAGCCACAGAACACCGCCTCCGCCCGCCAGGATGCCGTGATGCGCAAACCGTACCACCGGTAACACAGACGTCGACGGGCCTGTGACGACAAAAGGTACGTCCCGGTCAGCTGGGTCCGCACATGTCACTGGTAATTCGGACTCAGCGGCCCAACGAACGGGCGACTATCGTGTAACAGTCAGTTGTGCAGATCTTCCATAGCGGGGCGCGCTAGGGAAGGAGAGCGCCATTGACTACTCCCCGCCCTGAAGGCCGGGGATTCCGGCCGTCGCCGGCCAGAGTTCCTGTTTCACCGGCTGCTGCCCGCACGGGAAGCCTCCCGCTTGGGTCTTACGCTGCCTCCGCAGGCAAGCACCGCCAGCCCGGCGGCTTTGATGTTCGTGGCGGCGTTGATATCCCGGTCGTGCCGGGTGCCGCAGTTCACGCAGACCCATTCGCGGATGGCCAGCGGCATCGAAGCCGCCAGGTGCCCGCAGCCAGCGCAGGTCTTGCTGGAGGGGTACCACCTGTCGATCACGACCAGGTCGCGGCCGTACCAGTCGCACTTGTACTCCAGCATGCCCCGCAGGTCCCCCCACGCCGCGTCGCTGATGGCGCGGGCGAGAGCGTGGTTGCGGACCATGTTCCGCACGGACAGGTCCTCGATCACGACCGCTTGGTTCTCGCGGACGAGCCGGGTGCTGAGCTTGTGAAGGAAGTCCTTCCTCCGGTCGGCGATCCGGGCGTGAACCCGCGCCACCTTGCGCCGGGCTTTTCCCCGGTTGTTCGATCCCTTCTGCTTGCGGGCCAGTTCCCGTTGCGCTCTGGCCAGCCGTTCCCGGTCGCGGCGCTCGTGCTGCGGGTTGGCGATCTTCTCCCCACTCGAGAACGTCAGCAGGGACGTGAGTCCCGCGTCGATCCCCACGACGAACTCTGCTGCCGGATGCTGCCCGACCCTCTCCTCGACAAGCAGGCACACGTGCCAGCGTCCGGCGCTGTCCCGGCTCACCGTGACCGTGGACGGCTCCGCGCCGTCCGGCAGGGCACGCGACCAGCGGATGTCCAGCGGCTCGCTCATCTTCGCCAGCGTCAGCTGCCCCTCCCGCCAGCGGAACGCCGACCTGGTGTACTCGGCGGACTGCCGGGACTTGCGGCGCGACTTGAACCGCGGGTACCCCGCCCGCCTGTCCCAGAACGCGGCGAACGCGCCCTGGAGATGGCGCAGCGCCTGCTGCAAGGGGACCGACGACACCTCGTTCAGGTAGGCGAGGTCGTCCGTCTTCTTCCATTCGGTCAACAGCGCGGAGGACTGGACGTAGGAAACGCGCTCCTGCCGCTGGTACCACGCGGTCGTGCGGGCGTCCAGCGCAAGGTTCCACACCTTCCGCACGCACCCGAAGGTGCGCAGCAGCTCCGTCTCCTGCCCGGCAGACGGGTAGAAACGGTACCGGTACGCGCGCCGCACCGTCTTCCCCATGCTCACAATCTACCGGCTCAGCATGTGAGACGTGAAAGGAATGCCATGCAAGAGCTTCAGCCCGGCTTCGCCAGGCTCCGGTATCCTCCCCGGCCTGACGGCCCGAGACTCCACCGGAGTTCACGATGACGAACGTTGACGAACGGCCACGGCTGGACAGGTCGGCCCTGGAGCAGCTGCTCGCCGGGCTGACCGCGGTCCGCGGCGGCGACTTCAGCCGACGGCTGGCGCCCACGGGCGACCCGCTCGTCGACGAGATCGCCACCGTCTTCAACGGGATGGTCGACCAGCTCGACCAGTTCACCGCGGAGGTGACAAGGGTCGCCCGCGAGGTGGGAACCGAAGGCAAGCTCGGCGGGCAGGCGCATGTGCCCGGGGTGTCAGGCACCTGGATGGACCTCACCGAGTCCGTCAACGCGATGGCCGGCAACCTCACCACGCAGGTCCGGAACATCGCGCAGGTGGCCACCGCGGTGGCCAAGGGCGACCTCACGCAGAAGATCGCCGTCGACGCGCGGGGCGAGATCCTCGAGCTCAAGACCACGCTCAACACGATGGTCGACCAGCTGTCCGCCTTCGCCGACGAGGTCACCCGCGTCGCCCGCGACGTCGGCACCCAGGGCAACCTCGGCGGCCAGGCGGTGGTGCATGGCGTATCCGGAACCTGGAAGGACCTGACCGACAACGTGAACTCGATGGCGGAGAACCTGACCAGCCAGGTCAGGAATATCGCCCAGGTCACCACGGCGGTCGCGCAGGGCGACCTGTCGAAGAAGATCGACGTGGACGCCCGCGGCGAGATCCTCGAGCTCAAGACCACCATCAACACCATGGTCGACCAGCTGTCCGCGTTCGCCGCCGAGGTCACCCGGGTGGCGCGCGAGGTCGGCAGGGAAGGCCACCTCGGCGGGCAGGCCGAGGTTGAGGGCGTGTCAGGCACCTGGAAGCGGCTGACCGAGAACGTCAACGAGCTGGCGGGGAACCTGACCCGCCAGGTGCGCGCGATCTCCGAGGTGACCAGCGCGGTCGCGGCCGGCGACCTGACCAGGTCCATCTCCGTCGAGGCGCAGGGCGAACTCGCCGAGCTCAAGGACAACATCAACACGATGGTCAAGTCCTTGCGCGAGAGCGTGCTGGCCTCCCAGGAGCAGGACTGGCTGAAGACCAACCTGGCAAGCATCGGGTCGATGCTCCAGGGCCATCGTGACCTTGAGGTCGTCGCCGAGCTGATCATGGAGGAGCTCGCGCCGCTGCTCGGGGCACAGCACGGGACGTTCTTCCTGGCCGAGGACGCCGGCGGTGAGACCAGGCTGCGGCTGATCGCCGGATACGGGCTGCGCGCGGACAAAGACGCGCCGATCCAGTACCGGATCGGGCAGTCACTCATCGGCCAGGTGGCCAGGAGCAAGCGGCCGATCGTGGTCGATGAGATTCCTTCCGGCTACATCAAGATCTCCTCCGGACTCGGCGAGGCGGCCCCGGCCAACCTGGCAATCATGCCGCTGGTGTTCGAGGACCAGATCCTTGGCGTGGTGGAGCTGGCGTCCTTCACCAGGTTCACGGCGATCCAGCTGGGATTCCTTGAGCAGCTGACCGAGACGCTCGGGGTAAGCGTCAACGCGCTGATCGCCAACTCCCGTACTGACGCCCTGCTCGAGCAGTCGCAGCGGCTCACCGCGGAGCTGCAGGCGCGTTCGTCGGAACTCCAGGCGCGCTCGGAGGAACTGCAGCGTTCCAACGCCGACCTGGAGGACAAGGCCGCGCTGCTGGCCGCGCAGAAGCAGGACATCGAGGCCAAGAACGCGGAGATCGAGCGGGCACGGGCGGAGATCGAGGAGCGGGCCAGGCAGTTCGCGCTCGCTTCGCAGTACAAATCACAGTTCCTCGCGAACATGTCACATGAGCTGCGCACGCCGCTGAACAGCCTGCTGATCCTCGCCCGGTTGCTCGCGCAGAACCCGGGCAGGAACCTCACCGTCAAGCAGGTCGAGTACGCGAACGTCATCCATTCCGCCGGGTCGGACCTGCTCCAGCTCATCAACGACATCCTCGACCTGTCCAAGGTCGAGGCCGGCCGGATGGACATCCGCGTCGAGCGGTTCCCGCTGGAAGGGCTGATCGAGGATCTCCGGGCGACGTTCCAGCCGCTGACCGCGGAGAAGGGCCTGGAATTCGAGGTCTCGGTCGAGCCGTCGGCGCCCGCCGAGCTCACGACCGACCGGCAGCGGCTGCGTCAGGTACTCGGGAACCTGCTTTCCAACGCCGTCAAGTTCACCGAGCACGGGCGGGTCACGCTGCGGGTCGGCGCCGCGCATCCCGCGGATAACCAGGAGAACGGCGGCAAAGCCGGGCTGGTGTTCTCCGTCACCGATACCGGGATCGGCATCGCGCCGGAGAACCTGACCGTCATCTTCGGCGCCTTCGAGCAGGGCGACAGGACGCTGAGCCGCCGGCACGGCGGCACCGGGCTCGGCCTTTCCATCGCCAGTGAGGTCAGCGCGCTGCTCGGCGGCGCGATCACCGCAACGAGCGACTTGGGCCACGGCAGCACGTTCACCCTGTTCCTGCCGGACAGGCTTCCGGAGTCGGTGCTGTCCGGGTCGGCGCCAACCGAATCGATGCTGGCCCAATCGATGCTGGCCGAATCGATGCTGGGCGAATCGATGCTGGGCGAAACCGAACCTAACGGGGCCTTCGCGCGGACGTGGGAGGCACCGGGACCGGACGCGCTGACCGGAGCCAAGCCCGTGCCCGTCGCTGGGCTGCCGCTGGCGGGGTTCACCGACCAGGACAGGAACATCCTGGTTATCGAGGGAACCAGCGGCGGCCTGCTGACGCTGCTCGCGCACAGCGCCATCTCCGACCTGACCGACATCGGAGCGACCGTGCGGGTCAGCACCGCCACCAGTCAGGGCCAGGCGATCGCCCTGCTGGCCACGGAACCCTTCCGGTGCGTAGTCGTCGACCTGAGCCTGCCGGCCGCCCTGGAGTTTCTCGAGCAGGTGCGGACCCGGCCGGAATCGCGTGACATCCCCGTGCTGGCGCACTCGAGCGGACAGCGGGACAGCGGAGCGGTCAGCCGTCTCGTGGCGCTACAGTCCGGATGCCCGACGCTGGAAGTGCTCCCGTCCCTGGACGACCTCCGCGAACGGATCACGCTGCACCTATCGGTCGCGCAGCGTGGCCAGGTACCCGCGCTGGTCAGCGACGAACCGCGCCCGGTGATGGCCCAGCCTCAGCCCGGCGCGGAGATCGCGGGCACCGGGCACCCCGGCCTCGGTGGCAAGCGGGTGCTCGTCATCGACGACGACGCGCGCAACGTCTTCGCGATCGCGAGCACGCTTGAGCTCTACGGGGTCTGGGTTACCCGGGCCAGCGACGGGCGGCAAGGAATCGAAGCGCTGCGCGCCCATCCCGAGACGGACCTGATCCTGATGGACGTCATGATGCCGGGAATGGACGGCTACACGACGATGGCGGCGATCCGCCGGATGCCGGAGTTCGCGCGGCTGCCGATCATCGCGGTCACCGCCCGGGCGATGCCCGGAGACCGGGAGAAAAGCCTGGCCACCGGCGCGAACGACTACGTCACCAAGCCTGTCGACACCGATGAGCTGCTCGCCTGCATGGAGCGCTGGCTGGCCGCCGGCTGAGGCGCTCGGCGAACGGCGCTCAGGATCTGCGCTGCCGCTGCACCTGCACCTGCCGCTGAGTGCGGTGCACAGTCGGAGCCGGTTGCGGCAGCAGCGGCACCTTGGCCGGCGACTCGCCCACCGGGCAGTCGAGTGCTTGCTGAATCAGGTCCTGCCTGCGCAACAGCCCGCTGCGATGGTCGTGCAGCGTACGAAGCTCACGGATGGCCTCGCTCGCGGCCGAGGTCGTTGACCCCGTGCGGTCGCAGTCGCCGATGAACTGCGCCAGCACCGCGCAGCGGGCTTCCGTCTCTTTCACCGCCTGGCCCACCAGCGCCGCAGCGAGGCGCAGCGCTTCCTCCTGCGTAATGTCGCCCATGACCGCGCCTCCTAGCCCCGACCACGAGGTTAACTGGCTGGCGGGGCGGAGTCACGGTTCGTTCGGCACAACTGAGATCTTTGATCTTGGAGCGGTCGGCTCACCACCGGTACCAGCGTCGGCCCTCGCCGACGCGGACCGCGAACCCGATGAGCCAGGCGACCAGGATGATCGCCGCGATCCACCACAGGGCGTGCAGGGCGAACACAAGGCCGACCAGCACGATGGCCAGTACGAGGACTAGCAAAATAAAAGCCGTGATGGCACTACTCGATTGTGCTCTTGTCGTGCTCGGCTACCCGCGCGAAAGGAGCTAAACATGCTGCCCCGGCGGTGATCCGCTGGCAGATAGGCCTGGACCTCTGGCTCGCCGGTTCTCTCGCCGTGGGCCGGTGACGTAGGGTTCCAAGGA
>Ga0123355_10000611_pt1 | contig 48197 bp, 39 predicted proteins | sample TergutEmb28metaG_3_FD_89872 | JGI IMG/M metagenome (GOLD analysis project Ga0123355, IMG submission 89872) | Embiratermes neotenicus P1 segment gut microbial communities from Petit-Saut dam, French Guiana - Emb289 P1 | ecosystem: Host-associated > Arthropoda: Insects > Digestive system > Gut ...
TCCTGGTGAAAATCTTAGTATTGGTGGACCACATATTGCAGGAGATGCTGCAAATAGTGCTGCATTTACTAATGCTCATTTCCAGTCTCTGCCCACTGGAATAGTAACAGGCAATGCTCCTGTGGCTATACCTTTTATAGCCGCAATCGGAATTACACTTCTTCTTGTCAGTAAGCACAGAAGAGGAATTGATAGTGTGTCACGGGGACGTATAAAGTGACACAAAACAAAAAGTACATAGAGTGACAAACACGTCACTCTATGTACTAATCACTTACTTTTTTCTCGTAGTTATGCCTTTGCTCGTAAGGAGTAAAACTTCTATGGACCGCCATCTCAAATCTACCTCTGCACCATTAGCAGAGCCACTTTCCTTTAAAGAGTACTTCAATACTTCTGACTCTTCAGATAAAGAAGAGGCATTCAAGCGCTACCTTTGCTTTGGTAGTTTGCCAAAAGTTATTGAACTACAAAAAGAAGATGAAATACTTGAATACTTAGAAGGCAAATACGGTATTACCCTGCTTGAAGGCGTTGCCCTAGTAAGGCCACGCATTAATATGGAAGTCTATCTGAAGCTTCTTGACTATATCGTGCGAAACGTAGGTACTTTAACAACTCCTGGAAATCTTGTATCTGTGCTAGAACAACAAGGAATAAGTATTGCGAAAAATACTATTGTTGAATATTTAGAACTAACATACGAAAGTGACCTTCTTTATTGCATTGGGCGCACTGATCTAAAAACAGATACCTCCCTTATTAGAGGAGAGAAGTATTACTTAAAAGATTTTGGACTGAGATACTTCATGACAAAACAAAACGCCCAAGATAAGCCTTGTGACGCATTGATAGAAAATGCCATTTACCTAGAACTTAGACGCAGATACGAAAATGTTTTCATGGGAAAAATTGGAAAATACACCATTGATTTTGTCTGTCATAGAAAAAATGCTACAGGCAATGGATGTACTCCAAAGCATTATTATCAAGTCGTGCGTGACCCTTATAGTGAAGAGACAAAAGAGTTTAAAGTAGATCCTCTTTTGACTCCAAGAGATAACTATCCAAAGACCTTACTTTCTCTAGATAAGACAACAGGAGACTGCATCGCAGGAGTTAAGTGTGAGTATGTAGTCGATTGGCTGTTAGAGTAAGCAGGAGTAGAGTGAGCCAACACAATTCTTGATTGTTTAATTATCGATGACAAATAAAGTCTTTGAGCCTTGCTATAATAGTAAGCAGCAGAAATACGTCACAATTTAAGCGAGGATCTACAATGTCGCAAGCAGCAGAACTAAACATTGAGCAAGAATTAAAGCGTCATGCAGAAGAGCAACATGCCCTGCAAATAAAGCGTGACCTCGAAGTGCTGCATTCAAGAGAAGAGGCTGTTAGGTCTGGGCGCGAACGCCTAATCACATCAGAAGAGTTTTGGAGCAATGTCAGAAAAGCTGGCTTCTAGTGGCATCTGTCACATATAGCAATTCGGCAAATATTGAATACATCGCTGCTCTGAAGATAATCCATCACTATTTCACAGAAAAAGAATTGCCTGAGCTTGGCAATGAGCATATCAATTTGTTTGAAGCTGAATTAAAAAGTGCAGAGAAGCGCCTAGCCGTTAATCCTGAACTTTATCCCCTGCGCGATGACTATCCATCTTTGCATTATGGCAAGAAATACCGCTCGTTTACTGTTCATTGGTTCGTTGTGTTTTATACCTATACTGAAGCAGATGGTGTTATTGTTTGGCATATTAGGCCATCACGCTCAGACTATTCAAATATCATCTGGCTGCCCTAGTTAAACTACATTCATAATCTCAAGTAATCTCATCTGTCATTCTGAACGCAAGCGTAGTGAGCGGACATCGCTTGCAGATGTCCAATTCCTCATATAAATTCCCTCCAAAATCAATATCGAATTTAAAAGCAATCTATATATTTTTAATTATCGATGACAAATAAAGTCTTTGAGCCTTGCTATAATAGTAAGTAGCAGAAATACGTCACAATTTAAGCGAGGATCTACAATGTCGCAAGCAGCAGAACTAAATATTGAACAAGAACTCAAACGTCGCGAAGATGAGCAGAGAACCTTGCAGATAAAGCGCGACCTTGAAGTGCTTGAGCGTAGAGTTGGAGACCATAAGGCAGGGCGGTCTCGTTTAGTTACGCTAGACGAAATCTGGAATGACCTTGAAAAAGCTGGCCTTTAAATGACACGGGTCACGTTTGAAGATGCCGCCAAAATTGACATTGCCATAGCTCGAAAATCTATCAGAAATTTCTTTCTTGAAAAAGAATCTCCTGAGCTTGGAGAATTGCAAGTTGACCTCTTTAGGGCAGAGCTGGACAAGGCAGAAGCCAGGTTAAAAAACAATCCAGAAATGTATCCTGTTCGCAGAGAATACGATGACAATTGCCACGGTATGAAATTCCGTTCTTTTCCCGTTCACTGGTTTATTGCTTTTTATACGTATACTCCTTCAGAAGGTGTTATTGTTTGGCATATTAGGCCATCACGCTCAGACTATTCAAATATCATCTGGCTGGCCTAACTCGCATTCAGAATTCTTGAGGACTATGAATTCTAATTTCTCGTCGAAATAGTGCGACAAAGTTCTTCTCTCATGCGACAATATAGTGTTAATATTTGTTTAGATTTATAGGGCGCAGGACGCTCTGTATTCACGGGGGATTAAAGGGGGCACAGTACGATGTTCGAACAGGTAATCATAGCCGCCTTTATCATTGTCGGGGCAGCCTTTGCCTGCGTAGGCCTGGGGCTGTCTTGGCTCCTTTCTCCCACAAAGCCCACCAAGGGAAAAGGCATCACTTATGAATGCGGGGTCGAACCCATTGGTAGCCCCTGGGTTCGTCTAAGACCGGGATACTTTGTGTACGCAATACTCTTTATTTTGTTCGACTTAAAAATTGTATTTCTCTTTCCTTGGGCAATAGCGACAGCCTATGTTGTCACGGGCTGGTTCATTATTATTCAGATGACTCTGTTCATAGGCATTTTGCTGATTGGACTTGCTTACGCGTGGAAAGAAGGGGCACTGTCATGGCACTAGACCAGGTTTTTGGACAGCACTCCCTTGCTTTCATCAAGTCTGAGCAGCTTTTTGACTGGGCGCGTGCACGCAGCCTCTGGTATCAAGCCTTTGGTATTGCCTGCTGTTCGCTAGAAGGGTTGATTGCTGCAAGCGGACCGCGCTTTGACTTTGACCGCCACGGTGTCTTTTTCAGGGGAGTCCCCAGACAGTCAGACGTTATGATTGTTGCAGGAACTGTGAACTATAAAATGGCACCAGTCGTAAAGCGTCTGTATGAGCAAATGCCAGAACCAAAGTATGTCGTTTCGCTGGGGGCTTGCGCAAACACAGGCGGTCCTTTCCGCGAATATCCCAATGTTATTCAGGGCGTTCACGAAATTGTCCCTGTTGATATCTATGTGCCGGGATGTCCGCCACGTCCTGAATCTATGCAGTACGCCTTTTTGCAGTTGCGTGAAAAAATATATGCACAGACTGATCAGCGCATGATTGATCGTGCTCGCTGGCAGCAAGGTTATCCGCCTGAGGCAAAATCACGCATGGCGAAAAAAGTTATTCAGGGTGAGAGGGTCAATGTGCCCATTCCCCTTACGGGCATTGAAAGTGTGCCTACTTTTGGTGCACCGCGCGCGTTTTGCTGTGAAAATGCAAAAGATTTTGCAACGGCAGTCTCTATAGAAAAAGCTCCTGCACCTGCCGTACCCATGGTGCCCCTGCCTGACGTTGGTGACAAAAACGCTCACAGTAAAGAGAGTAAATGGTAGTGGCGAAAACACCTTACATAGCTATGGATACACGCGTGCTTACAGCTAAGCTTGATACGCTGTTCGACGGGTTAGATATTGGTAGCTACCAGTTGGCAGAAGAAAGCAATCTGGGCGTGACCATACGCCTTGAAATCGAAGACGTGTACACAGTGATGGACGCACTCCGCCACTGTAGCGAGTTGCAATTTGAGCAGCTTATCGATGTTTTTGGCGCAGACGTTCGCGGGCTTATTGAAGTAACGTATAGACTGCGCTCACTTACCAATAACGTCGATATTATTATCAAGAGCGAGCTGCCTTACGGTGCAAGCTATTCATCTGTTGGCGCGCTGTATCCTGCGGCGTGGATGCCAGAGCGTGAACTCTGCGAGATGTTTGGCTTAAGCCTGCTTAATCACCCCAATCCAAAGCGTCTTTTGACGACCAGCGACTTGCCGCCCTTTTTGCGAAAAGAAGTTACGATTCGCACAAAGGAGGAAATATGGGGCTAAACACACTAGACCAGGGGACGGTTCTCCCGGCACACAACGTCACATCATCTGGTCTCACAGATGGCTACACAAATGCTGGTTGGTTGTCGCCAGAGCCTCCTTCAGGTATTGAGGTTCCGCGCAATATCAATCGTATTGCTGATGACCCGGCAAAGCACAATCCTGACCATTACCTGCTGAATGTTGGTCCGCAACACCCGTCTACGCACGGTGCTTTGCGCATTGTGATGGAGCTCGATGGCGAACACATTATGTCAGGGGAAGCTCATGTGGGGCAGCTGCACCGCGGCATTGAAAAGCTTGCTGAACATCGCCGCTATCATCAGCTGGCAACACTAGTTGACCGCGCTGATTATGTGTCAGGCATTACGACTGAAACGGCTGTTGCCCTTGCAACCGAGCAGCTTGCAGAAATCGAAGTACCGCCACGTGCGCAGTGGCTACGCTGCCTGATGGCAGAGGTTAACCGTGTCGCCAGTCACTACATGTGGATGGGGCCGATGGGGCTCGACAGTGGTGCGATGGGTACTTTTCTCTACATGCAAAAAGACCGCGAAGCCTTCATTGACGTGCTAGAGGAAATGACTGGTCAGCGTCTGATGTTTAACTATGTGCGACCTGGTGGCGTGATGGGCGACTTGACCCCGCGTGCAGAATACTTGTTGCGCGATTACCTGACAACAGGTCTTCAGCGCATGGAAGAACACTGGGATTCGCTGTTTGAATCAGACCTGTTCAGAATGCGCACCAAGGGCATTGGTGTACTCACCCGCCAGCAAGTACTTGACTACGGTGCAACTGGCTTTGTGTTGCGCGGCTCTGGCGTTAACTGGGATCTTCGCCGCGACCGCCCTTATGACGCTTATGCAAACTTTGACTTTGATGTTATGACACGCCCTGGCGGTGACATTTTCGACAGAATGGTGTGCAGGCTTGATGAGGTTCGTCAGTCGCTGCGCATTATCGAACAGTGCCTAGACGGCATGCCAGAAGGGCCGATAAAAGCAAAGACTCCTAAGGTGTTGCGCGTGCCTGCGGGCGAAGCCTGCGGTATTGTTGAATCTGCGCGCGGCGAAGTAGGCATCCACATCTATTCTGATGGCAGCGACAAGCCACTGCGCATGCGCTACCGTCCGCCCACCATGTATTCGCTTGCCCTTGCAGAGACTCTTTTGCCCGGCATGATGCTGGCTGACGCCATTGTAGGCATGGGCTCGTTCGACTTTTGTTTTGGCGAGGTTGACCGTTAATGAATCAGTGGCTACAGGCGATACTTTGGGTAGTGATGATCATCATGGTCATGCTGGTAAATGGCGCAATGATTATTTACATGCTGCGTAAAGTCCTAGGACATACGCACCTGCGCATAGGTCCACAAGAGCTAGGACCAGCAGGTATTGCTCAGCTTATTCCTGACATCATAAAGTTGCTAACCAAAGAAGACCGCCACCCCAATAACTCGGATAAATGGCTGTATTGCCTAGCGCCTATTATCGTTTTCTTGCCGGTACTGATAGGCTTTGGCTTCTTGCCCTTTGGCTATCAGATGGTAGCTGCAAACATCAACCTAGGCCTGTTGATGTTACTTGCATTCCTCACGATAATGCCCCTGGGGATATTTGCCGCAGGTTGGGCCAGTCGCAGCAAGTATGCAGTTATTGGTGCGGTGCGCTCTATCGGGGCAACGATTACCTATGAAATACCACTGATATTGTCAGTCATTCCTGTCGTTATGCTGGCAGGTAGCATGAATCTGACCGATATCGTCTTAGCGCAAGCAAATAGTGTGTGGTTCTTTATCCCTGCACTGCCGTCAGCGATTATTTTCCTGATTTGCGCGCAGATGGAAACTAATCAAGCGCCCTTTGACATGTCAGAAGGCGAGAGCGAACTAGTCGCAGGATTTTCGACAGAATATTCCGCCATGCGCTTCGGATTTATTTTCCTAGCAGAGTTTGCGGGAAACTTTGTCCTTGCAGGTCTTGCCGTAACGCTATTCTTTGGTGGGTGGACGCTGCCAGGTATCGACCCCACAACTATGGGTATTTTCGCACCCGTTGTATTTGTCATCAAAACATATTTCATCATTTTCTGCTTCATGATAGTGCGCGGCAGCCTTTCACGTTTCCGCGTTGATCAGTTGGCTCTATTGGGGTGGAAAAGACTCATTCCTGTCTCACTGGTCTGGATTTTGCTCTTCGCCGTTGGCTTTCGTGCAATCCAGCTTATCTTTGGAACAGGGGGCTAGGCACAGCTATGCGTATGTTTAACGACAAAAAACGATGGTTTCCCATAGGGATATTCTTGTCACTGCGAATTGCCCTTAAGAACCTGTTTCGCCCTACGATAACGATTCGCTATCCGCACGAACGCGCACACATTCCAGAGCGTGCTCGCTGGGCAGTTGAAATAAATTACGCGGCGGACGGTTCGCACCTGTGCGCTGCTTGTAAGCTGTGCGAAAAAGAATGCCCCAACAATCTGATTGAAATCGATGTTGAAACTGCCGAAGACAGAAGCAAGCAGATCAAGCACTGGTACTACCGCCGTGCAGGGTGCATGATGTGCGGCCTCTGTGTCGAGGCTTGTTCCTTTGACGCTATTAAGATGGGGCATGACTATGAGCTGGCACACGTTGACCCAGATATGATGGAGTTTGACCTGCTCACCGACGTTCCTGCCTACAAGCGCCCGCGTCCAGCACGTCCTGCTGCAGTGCAGACAGGGACACAGACGGGGGCACCGGCAACAACACAAGCAAGGGAGGCCACAGATGCTTAACATGGCAGCCTTCATGATACTTAGCTCGATTATCCTCATTGCAGCCATTAGCTGTGTCAGCTCGCGCAATGTTATTCATGGCGCATACTGGCTGCTGCTTGCTGGTGTAGGAACTGCGGGCATGACCTGGTTCTTAGGCGCAGAATACATCGCGATTACGCAGCTGCTGATATATGCAGGTGCTGTTGGAATACTGACGGTATTTACCGTCATGATGACACAGCGCTCATACAAAAGTGCAGCACGGGAAGTCAAGCTATCATGGTCAGCGCTCATCCTAACTTTCGCCTTTTTCGCACTTATTGCTTACGGTGTCATTTCGACACCAGAGCTTGCGACCTTTACTGCTATAGCCGAGCCGATTGAGCTATCAGAATTCGGTGCGTACCTCTTTGCAGTTGAGGGCAATACTTTCGCCTTCGAGATAGCAGCTTTGGTACTGCTGATGGCTCTGATTGCTGCCGTGTGGTGGACTAAAGACGTTGCCGAAGACGAGGACCAAAGGGAGGATAGTGACCATGTATGAAGTTGATTCAGTGGGCTTAGTCTCAGTCTTGCTTTTTGCTGCGGCACTTTTCTCAGTAGGGCTTTATGGTGCCATGTCTCGGAAGGCTGCGGTAAGTATCTTGATGTCACTTGAAATCATGATATTTGCTATTTCAATAAACATGATTGCCTTGGCACAGTTTGTTCCAGGCGCGCAGCTGCATGGCTGGCAGTTTAGCGCATTTATCATGGTGATTGCTGCCGTAGAAATTGGCATTGGACTTTCACTGGTCGTTGCGATTTATCGCAGAGTTAAGACCAGCGACATACAAGACATGAAAGAACTCAAGGGATAAAAAGGTAAAAAGGATAGCAAGGGTAGAGGACCAGACAGACACACATGGACGCAGCAATGACATACGCAGAACTCTCGGTCGCGTTTGCACCAGTGACGGTACCGCAGCTTAACCTGTGGTGGGTCTTGTTGGCGCCACTGTTCCCATTGTTGGGCTTTGCGCTGCTTGCCATGCTGCCGCGTGAGCTGCGCAACAACTTGCGTTATGTTCCCGTCGCAGGCCTTGCTCTAAGTTTCCTTATTGCGCTCGCCGCAGGAATCACCATCTGGCCAGGCGGCCCTATTAATGCGTCCTTCTACACCTTTAGCTGGAGCCTAGGCGACATAGGCGCAGTACCGCTAACCGTGTCATTTGCCGTCGATTCACTGGCAGTGTTGATGCTGATTATGGTGTCGTTCGTTGGCCTCTGTGTGCAAGTCTACTCACTGCACTACATGAAAGACGACGAGCGCGTCGGTTGGTTCTTCTGCATCAAATCACTCTTCCTTGCAGCAATGCTCGGCTTTGTACTATCTGGCGGACTTTTGCTACAGTTTGCCTTTTGGGAAATCATGGGAGTATGTTCTTTCGCACTCATTGGTTTTTGGTACCGCGAAAAAGCACCACGCAGAGCATCTCAAAAAGCCTTCCTCATGACGCGCGCTGGCGACGTTGGTTTCTTTATCGCACTTTCAGCGGTGTTTGTAGCAGCAAATTCATTCGAGTTTGACCAGATATTTGCAACGGCTCACACCTGGTCACCGTTCTTGCTGGGCGTCGTTGCCTTTGGACTAATTTGGGCAGCTATTGGTAAGTCTGCACAGTTCCCGCTGTCAGCATGGCTACCAGATGCGATGGCTGGTCCGACTCCCGGCTCTGCACTAATACATGCAGCGACTATGGTTGTGGCAGGCGTTTTCGTGCTGATTCGTATGTTGCCGGTTATCGAGCTAACGCCTGCGGCGATGAATACAATACTCGCAGTCGGGGTCATAACCGCACTGTATGGTGGCTTGCTTGCCTGCTTCCAAACTGACCTCAAAAAGGTACTGGCATTTTCGACCATTAGTCAGCTGGGCTTCCTCTTTACAGCCATTGGTGTGGGCTCTGCTTTCGTGGCGACCTTCCACCTGACAACACATGCTTTCTTTAAGGCGCTGTTGTTCCTTGCAGCAGGCATTATTATTCATGTAACGCATACACAAGACATGCACCAGATGGGCGGCCTTGCAAAGCGCATGCCTATCACCTTTATTGTCTTTACTATTGGTGCCTTTGCCCTTGCTGGTGTTGTTCCGCTTTCAGGGTTCTTCTCGAAAGATGAGATATTTAAAGCAGTGCTGTATTACGGACACGATACGGGACAATACCTCGCCTTTGCTGGCGTGCTGCTGGTCGGCGTAATGACTGCCTTTTATGTCTCGAAATCATGGTTTACGGTGTTCTTTGGCACTTCGAGTGATGAAGCTGCGGAGAATATAGACGGATATCCGCTAGAACTCGCACCAGTAATCGCACTGGCAGTACCAGCAGCACTTGCAGGCTTTGCGGTAATTCCACTGGGAACACTGCTGGGCTATCCTGCACACTGGCCACCACTCTATATGGTTGCTATCTCGACAGGAGTCATGCTGACTGGTGCAGGTTTGGGCTACCTCATCTATCGCAGGCCGCTCAACTTGAGCCCAACAAATCCTGTACAAGTTGCTGTTGACCAGCGTTTGTACTTAGACGCGTTTTACAACTACGTTATTATTGCGCCTTACATGTGGCTGGCAACGGCTCTGTGGCGTTTTGATGAGATGATTATTGACGGTGCAGTGAACGGAAGTAGTTGGGCATACCAGCAGCTAACGGTCATTGCAGATTGGTTCGATGCGCACATAGTGGACGGTGCTGTCAACGCAATTTCAAGTCTCTACGTACTGGCAACGCGCATATCTCGCGTCTTTGATGCGCGCATTATTGACGGTGCAGTCAACGGACTTGGACGACTATCTGCTGCCGTGGGTCTGCGTCTGCGCACGGTCCAAAATGGTCAAATTCAGTGGTATCAACGCCTCGTTGTAGGGGCTGCGGTAATAATTTTGGGAATGTTTGTGATTGTTTATGTTGTGCTTTAGTAATACAGCTATAGTTAGCTCTATAGCCAGAGTAAAGCTGAAAGGGGCTAGTCGATGCTTTCGCTCATAGTCTTTTTACCTCTTGTTGGTGTGTTAGTCTGTGCCTTTTTACCAAAGCGGTATGAGTTTGCGACAAAATACATAGCGCTGGTTACGACGGTGGCAAACTTTGTGCTTGCTGCCTGGATGCTGCTGGTACACGGGCGCAGTGAAGGTATCGTGCTGGAACAGAGTATCCCCTGGATTCCTCAAATCAACGTGAACTTCCACCTAGGGCTTGATGGTCTGTCCTTCCCGCTGCTAGTGCTCTCAACGCTACTTTTCGTACTTGCCGTAATTGCAAGTTGGCGTATCGACGTCAAGCCTCGGCTGTATTTTGCAATGCTCCTGCTTTTATCGCTGGGACTTAACGGTGTTTTTGCAGCCCTCGACTTAGTGCTGTTCTACGTCTTTTGGGAAGTAGTCCTCGTGCCCATGTTCTTCCTCATATCTCAGTGGGGTGGAGCAAAGCGCAGGTACGCTGCGATGAAGTTCTTCCTCTACACTTTCCTCGGTTCAGTCTTTATGCTGGTGGGAATCGTAGCTCTCTACATTTTGACGGGCACCTTCAACATGATAGAGCTGCGCGAACTCGCCCCCGTAATTTTTGCAGGTGACGGTAGCCTCTGGTCTCTGCAGTGGTGGATATTCCTCGCCTTCTTCTTAGGACTTGCCGTAAAAGTACCCATATTCCCGCTGCACACTTGGCTACCTGACGCACATGTTCAGGCACCTACGGCAGCTTCAGTATTACTTGCTGGTGTCATGCTGAAAATGGGAACTTATGCCTTTTTGCGCATATCAGTACCCATCTTGCCAGACGCCTTCCAGACATGGCAGCTGACTCTAGCTATTTTGGGGGTCATATCAATCCTCTATGGCGCAATAGTTGCCTTCGCCCAAACTGACATCAAAAAGCTGGTCGCCTATTCGTCAGTCAGCCACATGGGTTTTGCCATGGTGGCAATCGCTGCAGGAACTGCTACGGGCTTCAACGCCGCAATGGCAGTCAACATCAGCCACGGACTAACGACAGGCATGCTCTTCTTCATGGTCGGCATGATTTACGAGCGCACAAAAACACTCAAAATAGCAGAGCTTTCCGGCATCGCAGCACAGATGCCACGCTTTGCAGGATTCTTCTGCTTTGCTGCCTTTGCCAGTATGGGTCTGCCACTTCTTTCAGGTTTCGTGGGAGAGTTTTTGACCATTCTTGCATCGTGGGAAAGCCCCGCACTGCCACCCATTATTACGATACTTACCGGTATTGGTATTCTTTGCGGCGGCGCCTATACCTTATGGCTGCTGCAACGCAGCATCTTTGGCAAGCCTTCGGCACTCGTAGAAGGCCAAAAAGATTTGAGCACGCGCGAAATCATAGTGCTAGCACCACTTGCTGTTCTTGTATTGGTAATCGGTGTCTACTGGCACACCATCTTGCAATACACCGACCCGTTTGCAACTGCCTTAGCAAGCATATTTGGAGCATACTAGCATGTATCTTCTGCCAGAGACATCGTTCATTCCTCCCTTTAGCGGCTACGCAGCACTGACGCCACTTGTCATCTTGCTGCTAGCAGTATTTTGGGGACTGTTTGCGAACTATTTACCGGGCAAAGATCGCGGAGCATCAATAGCTGGGCTTGTGGCTGCACTGCTCGCTGCTGTCGCATCTGCTTTTGTCACACCAGGGACAGAGCTCTTTGGCGGACGCTTTCTCTACACCCTTGACGTGCGCTTTGCTGCCGTAGTGGTTTGTATACTTGTTGCCCTCTGGTGTTTGTGGACTTTAGGCTCTGGGGTAGGGCGCACCAGAGAAGCGATTTCGCTGGTAATGCTCTCGAGCATTGGTGCAATTATTGCGATGGCTGCAACAGACCTGATTGTCCTCATCTTAGCCCTCGAGCTTACGGCCATGCCAGGCTACGTTTTGATTGGGTATCGCAGGTACCGCATTCGCGGACTTGAGGCGGCCCTCAAATATTTCCTTCTTTCGGCACTGTCTACACTCGTCATGATTTACGGCATGAGCTTCCTTGTGGGATTAGCAGGCAGCACTACCTTTGAGGGAATTACGCAAATGCCCAGTGAGCCACTTACGCTGGTAGCCTTTGGCCTCGTATTCTTTGGTCTGCTGGCAAAGCTTTCAGCAGCACCCTTCCACTGGTGGTCACCTGATGCCTGCGAAGGGTCTGAATCATGGGCAATCGCCTATGCGTCGGTCATTCCAAAAATAGTGGTTGTCCTGGTTATTGCGCGCTTAGTATTTATTGCAGCAGCAAGCGTGCCTCTAATACATCTAATTATTCTGATGGTAGCTATTATGAGCCTGATTGTAGGTGCCTTTGCAGCACTGACACAGCGCGACATTCGCCGTATGATTGCTTATTCAGGAGTGGCCTGTGCAGGCTATATCCTGGTAGCACTCTTTGTAGTTTCAATGGGCGGAGAACACGCACAAGCGGCGTTCTACGCGGCAATCTTTTACGTAGTTGCCTACGCGATTTCTGCCATGGGCGTATTGCTGATATCTGCTCATGAAGGCAGCAAAGTTGCCGACTTAAGTGGACTAGCACAAAGGAATCCTTTTGCAGCGTTCAGTCTGACCATTTTCGCCCTCTCGCTGATAGGCTTGCCACCACTTGCAGGCTTCTTCGCAAAGTTAAACTTATTTTTGGCAGTTATTGCTGCAGGACAAATAGAAGTTGTTGTGTTGGCGGTACTTATGGCAGTAGTCAGTGCTTTCTACTACTTACGCTTAATCAGGGCAGCGTTCTTTGGTGAAGAAAAAATAGAAGAAGAATCGACAGATGTTGACCGCATTAAGAAATCACCGTATTCAGTGTGCGGAAATGTTGTAATCGCAACGCTTGTTGTGATGGTTATCTTATTGGGGATACTCTACCAACCAATAATGAACTTACTTGTAGGCTAACTGAGCACACCAGACATCATGCCTTTGCGTCGAAACTTCAAAAAGGGAAAATCCACGTAGCTTAAGTACGCTAGGATTTCCCCTTTTCTTGTTCTCCTTAACTCATGACGCCTGGAGCACTCAGTGTCACTGTGTCATGAAGACGTGCTTAATTTATACCGCATTTACCTCATAGCTTGTTGTGGTGGGTCCTGCTTTTACCGCATCAGCCGCATCTTCTAGTGAGCGACGCGCTGTTTTCAGGGCGGTCTCTGCTTCGGCAATTTCTGCTTCAGCTAAGTGTGCATGCCCTGCCAGGTGAGCAATCTCTTTCATCCAGCTAGCAGCAAGAGCAGTCTGTTGCTCTGCCATTTCAATGGCCATTTGTAGTTGTGCGTGATTAATTCCATCGTTACACATAGGTAAGCCCCTTACTTAAGCAGACTGCAATGTTGCAAGTAGTTTTGCCTTTGGCATTCCACCACTTACACGTTGAACCATTTTGCCGTCTTTAAAAATTACAAATGTGGGAATCGACATTACATCAAATTTCTGAGGAGTTTGAGGATTGCTGTCGACATCAATCTTTGCAAAGGTAAATTCAGGATGTTCAGTTGCAAGCTCTTCTAGGATTGGCATCATTGCGCGACAAGGACCGCACCAATCTGCCCAAAAATCTAGCAACAAAACACCTTTGCTGCCCTCAACATCGCTTGCAAAACTTGCGTCCGTTACCTGCAATAGGTTTGACATTACAAATACCTTTCTCTTTAGTTTTTTAGGTCGTCTAAGTATTTTAATGCACTGAAGGCAGCAGTTGCTCCGCTACCTGCAGCTGTTACCACTTGTTTAAGTGTGCTATCAGTTAGGTCTCCTGCAGCAAATAATCCGGGGACTCCAGCCACACTGCTGTCGTTTGCAACGACGACGTGCCCGCGACTATCAAGTCCGCTGCCTGCATCAACCATATCAACAATCAGCTCGTTGACGGGATTAGTACCTACAAATTCGAATACGCCATCTAGTTCGATAGTGCGTTCACTATCGTCCTTAACTGACTTTACACGCAGTCCTACGACCTTTGTATCGTCGCCAACAATCTCGACAGGTACCGCAGACAGCACCAGTTCAATCTTTTCATTGTCATGTACGCGCGCAGCAACAATGGGGGACGCTCTAAATTCATCTCTTCTGTGAACTAGATATACTTTGGTGGCAAACTTCGTTAAAAACAGTGCTTCTTCTAAGGCAGCATTACCGCCGCCAATAACGGCAACTACTTTTTCTTTGAAAAAGCCTGCGTCACAGGTCGCACACCAAGAAACGCCGCGCCCTGTATAGCGATCCTCTCCTGAAATGCCCAGCTTAACGGGGACTGCTCCAGCAGCTAAAACTACTGCCTTTGCTATCCAGGTGTCACCACTATCTGTCTGCAGCTCAAAGCTGCCGTCATCGCGCTTTTTCAGTTCAGTCACCGTAACGAATAGCTCAACTTGAGCATCGTAGGCTTCAGCTTGCGCTGTCATGAGGCTCCCTAGTTCACTGCCTGAAATGCCTTCAGGAAATGCGGGATAGTTTTCTACCCATTCAGTCGTAGCAATCTGACCACCAGTCATTTGTTTTTCAAAGATGACGGTTTTCACTAAGCCGCGTGCTGCATAAAGGCCAGCACTAAGACCTGCAGGACCACCACCAATGACGGCTATGTCGCAGGTTTGGACAGACTCCGCAGCACTCTCTGCTGCTGCACCTGTTGTATCTTTACTCATTGAATGTCTCCTGCCTCTGGTGCGTCTCCGCCACTACCCAGTTCCCCCTGCAAAACTGCATCTTCTTCAAAATCGATAAACGATAGCAAGCCCATGGCAGCTTCAAAGGCCTCAATTTGGTTAATGTCGTTTTGGGTAAGTTCGATTACGCGTTCTGCTTGTGCGCGCGCACGGTCAAAGTCTCGCTGCCAAGCCAAGTAAAGCGTGCCCAGATTCAAGTTCGCCGCAACATTATTTGGGTCAACTTCGAGGATTTCCTCGACAATCTGGACTGCACGTTCAGTATTTCCTGTTCTAAAGTGCAAAGTTGCTAGGGCATTGTGCGCGTCCATGTCGTCGGGGTTTATTTCTAGATAGCGCTCTAGGTAGCTGATGCCCCTTCTGGCATCACGTACAACGCCAGCCTGGTCACCCATGAGACGCGCCTCTTCTGCACGATTGAAAAAGAAGTCGGCCAAAATTCTTATCGCTCCGTCGTCATTGGGATTCCTGCTAAACTCTTCCAGTGCAGTAAAAGCTTGTTCTTGTTCTGGCGTGAGTAGTTCTCGCTGGCCTGTGCTCAATACTGCAGTTCCTGGTGGAATGTCGCGACTCATGAGGCCAGCAGTCCAGGCAACTAGCAAGATAGCCAGAAATACGCCCAGTGAAATACCTAAGATAGCTAGTGGCACGCGGTAGCGTTGGAAGGGACGTACAATGTAGCGCTTTGAAAAGCTTACGTCGTCACCGCTGCCGTATTGCTCGACCTCGATGTCATAAGTTTGTGCTTTTAGCAGTAAGTTCAAGTCGTTAGTTACCAGGGTGATTTTGCAGTCATTGATAACTGAAGTACCGCGCAATTTGGGGTGATTCTTCAGCAGGTAGGCAGTTGCCAAAATCTTGTCATCAGAGGAACGTGTGGTAAATCCGTCTGGCAGAGGAATCCCAGAAATATCTAGGGGAACAACGCGCAGCCTACCACCACTGGGCAAGGTAACACCATCAATCAGCGAGCCACCTTCTGCCAAATCAAACATGAGGCGACTAACCTCGCGCCCGCGAAAGCGCAGGTCAGCATCAACACGCGCAACCTTTAGCTTATCAAGCTCTGACAGAACGACCTCGGGAATGACGATCTCTGCATCTTTGTATTCGAGCAAAGCAGTAGGCTTTGTCAGCAGCACATTCGTGTCAAAAATAATTATGTTAGCTAGTTTCGTCATGGTCGTCAGGACTCCTTATATGGGCCTTGTCGCATTGGGTCTTCATCTGGGTTTTCGCCCAAACTTTCACTTTGGTTCTCATCTTCAGGTTGAGGCAAGTGCTGTAGCAGGGCAGCGTCTAGCTCGGCATCGAGGACAGCATCTAAATCTGATAAGTCTGATACACCTTCTTGATCGTCTCCGCCTGCATGTCCGTGGACGACCTCGGCTTTAGTATCGTCTTTAGATTGAGTACGCTTCCATACAAAAAGCGCTAAGCCCGCACCCGCTAAAACAACTAATACTATGATAACAATTCTGTCTATGTATGTTGCAGATACGCGAACGTTTTCTTCAGCTATAAGATAGTTGCCTGCCCATAACTGAACATCTACTAAGCCCGATGAAATATTGCGTAGTTCAATTGCTGGCTCTAGGAAGGTTTCACCCTGCATAAATGCCTGGTAAGTGTACTCAGGATAAATAATAATGGTGTGACCAGGACTAACGTAGCGCACGGTAAGGTAGAAATCGTGTTCAGAATTGTTTTCAATACCGACAGGCAAGAGCCCACCCGACCCAGAAAAATTCATTGATTGGACTTCTAGTGAAAGCCCGTCAAACCAATAATCTACAGAGGCGTTTACCTGTCGTGCAAGGTCAATGCCCTCAACTGCCGAAGTCAATATAGATATTTCGTTGGCAACCAACCTGACCTCTGTACCAGGACCTGCAAAGGCAGCAAGGCTGGCGCGATTGTAGACCTCAAACTGATTCGCAGTATCTAAATCTTCACTAGGTAGCGCCTGGTAAAGCGATCCATGCAAGCCTAAGAATGCATTGCGACTTGACTGCAGTGCTTGTATAGAGTCAGATAAAGGTCCTGCGTGCTCAAAAGGATTAGCAGGGGGCACGATTGACGTTGGTGCTGACCTTATTGAATTGGCCAGCGTCTGAGCGTCTAATAGCGGGGCTGTTGGCATCCCCGCATCGGGAGTAAAACCACCATCGACCAAGCTTATCCAGTCGTAGTGCGATATGCGGTCTAGGTTGTCGATAAGTGTTGTTACGGGGTCTATGTCATCATGTGCGCGCACTAAAACAGGAACCAGTTCTACGTTTTGCCTTAGCTCGAGTAGCTCAGAGATAAACTGTGCTCTACTTGCTTCAGTGGACAAAGCAGTACTGAGGTCATAATCGGCCATAATAATGTCGACGCCATCTGTGCGCGCCAGTGGCTGAAAGCCAAACATACTGCTATCTTCTGTCAAGGCAGCAGATGTGCCAAAGCGCGCGGTAGTAGAAGCTCCGACAAATCTTGGACGATCTTCGCGGGTCCCAGGCGAAATAGCTGACAAAGGCAATAGGTCAACCATGGCATTGATATTGTTGACGTTCAAGCGATTATTGCTCCAAGGCACTGTAATGGCGCTGGGTTCGATACCTAGTACGTCTTGAATAACTTGACATCCCAGGTCATAGTGCTGTGCAATATCATCTTCTAAATCAAGAGCGGACAGCACTGCAAAGTTTGGGTCAGCATAACCCTGCACCGCAATAGTTAAGCGCCCTGTGCCATAAGCAATTCGCAGAGCCTCTAAAGTGCGTGCACTGCTTACTGCTGCATCAGATTCTATTGCTATGGCGCGAAGATTATAGGCAGGGATAGCTGAGCCGTTTGCTTCTTCAAAGTCGCCGCTGTTGCTATCGCCGTTGCCGTTGCTGCCATTACTGCCGGTGTTACCGTTACTGCCATTGTTAGTGCCGTTGTTAGTACCGCTGGCAGCATTTGGGTCAATATAATAACTAAGACCTTGCGACACATCGTACAGGTCCTCTAAAAACAGGGGAGAAATTGCCAGAGTTAAACGTGCTTGTTGGTTGCGATGTACCCAGTCACTCACTGATTCAAGTAACGCGCGACGTTCCTCGAAGGCACCCGTAGCAGGGCTGCTCAAAAAGTTGCCCTCAATATCGCGGGCGGGTACTGCACTAATTTGTACCACAGGCATCATGTTCAGCTTAGGCTGTGCTGGGTCATAGACGACCAGCAAATCACGCAAGGTGGCAGATTCGGTACCTTCATCAGTAGTTATTGTCACGATCACTGCAACATAATAGACACCTTCGTGCATGCCCAGTCCGTCCAGATGGTCACCCGTTCTGCGGCGCAATTCATGGTGTATCACCTCAGGCTGTGCGATGCGCCTTGTAGCAGTGCTATCAGCGTCGTCCTGGTCAGACTCATCCACCTCATCATCATCAGCCGTATCACGCTCGATATAAATTGGGTCACCAAAGTAGTGGAACGGCCAACCGTCCTCTTCGCGCATTAATTGAAAGTGCAGATTCACAGAAATCAGGTCATCGCCTGGTGTAATCTCGACGGTAAACAAGTAGCCGCCATCAGTGGGAATTGCTGGTCGGTTGTTTATCAGGCGAAAGCTAGATTCGCCCAAATCGATTTCAGTAATGATTGACTCTGCTCTGCTCGCACTGGGGTCAGCGCTTGCCGAATCCGGATACGCAAAGGTAAAAACAGCTGCAAGTGTTAGCAGCAGTGAACATGTTAGACTTGTTTTGAACCAGCTCATAGCCTACCATTTTATCAAAGTATGGACGCATTTATGGACTTGACACCTGACATACATATTTCTTTGATTCAGCTAAACCAGCACATGAAAGACCGTGCTTTGGCAGTTCTTGCGCGCGCAAATATTAGCAACCTTGACGCTGCAGGTGGTGCATTTTGGGCAGACATTCTGTTCGTAACGGGGCGCAGTCGAGGCAGCCTAAACACCGCGCAGCTCGAAGCCTTGTCAAAGGCAAGTGCTGGATTAGGATACGGAGCAACACAACATGCTCTGCTCAGCACACACTCTGTCAAAGATGGACAGGTTTCCTTGGCAGAGTTTGTCCATACCTACGCACGTGCTCTTAGCGCAGAAGCAATAGTCTTGCTTGAAGATGATGTGGCCGTGCAATTTTCACAACAAATATCACAATGCGACGCAGCAGAAAATACTTCTGCACTTGATTGTCCTAAAGTGAGCGAAACAACTAAAATAGTAAAGGTGACAAACTTTTTTGCGTCACTGGAAGCAGGCGACAACCAACAAGAAAAGAAACGGCAGGCGTGGCAAGAGCTGCAAGCAGCTAAACGCCTGATTGTGTTGCCGTAACTGATAAAGACTAAACTGCGCAGACGCAGTACGAACTAGGACATCAAGACAAGGGGATAGGCAAACGTGACAACAGATACTACAGCAAACAGCTCAGCGCCAGATTATAACGAAGTTGCCGTACAACTGCACCGCAAATTTGGTGGCAAGATGGCAACTACCTTAAAGCACGACGGCGAGGTAACACGCCATGAACTTTCTGCTTACTATACGCCTGGTGTTGGGCATATCTCATCCCTTGTTGCTGATGACCCTAGCAGACTGCGCGAATTCACTTGGACCAACAACCTGGTAGCAGTTATCAGTGATGGTTCGGCCGTATTGGGACTGGGAGACATAGGACCGGCAGGGGCGATGCCTGTTATGGAGGGCAAGGCACTGTTATTCAAGCACTTTGCAGGACTTGATTCAGTTCCGATTGTTTTGGACTGTGACTCGACAGAAGAAATCATCGAAACTATCCAGCGTATTGCACTGAGTTTTGGTGCGATTAATTTAGAAGACTTTGCAGCACCGCAATGTTTTGAAATCGAAGACACGCTTATCGACACTTTGCCCATTCCTGTGTTTCATGACGATCAACATGGCACGGCGATTGTAGTGCTTGCAGCACTTATTAACGCCTGCAAAATCGTCGACAAAGATATGAACGACATGCGCATGGTTATTGCAGGAATTGGTGCGGCGGGAACGGCAACAGCAAAGCTGATAAAGGAATATGCGCCAGGTGCAAGCATTATTGGCACAGGTCGTGGCGGTGCACTTTCACTAGAAGACTTATCGCTCAATGCAGCAAAGCAAGCACTACTAAAAGATGAAATCCTCATAGACGCACCCAACATGAGCCTTGCAGACGCAATGGTGGGTGCTGACGTGGTCATTGGACTATCAGCACCGGGTATCATAACCCCAGACATGGTTGCGAGCATGGCCAAAGACCCTATCGTCATGGCGCTGTCTAACCCTATTCCAGAAATTTACCCAGACGACGCACTCGTCGCAGGTGCTGCGGTCGTATGTACCGGGCGCAGTGACTTTCCCAACCAAGTAAATAACGCACTGGCGTTCCCCGGAATATTCAGAGGCGCGCTGGACAACAATGTTGCCAAAATCACTACAGAACACAAGCTAGCAGCAGCAAAAGCGCTTGCTAACTTTGTAGATCAGCCTAATCCTGATAAAGTAATACCATCGATATTTGAAGAAGGACTGTCAGACGCCGTCGCAAAGGTTATCACATGATTACTACTATAGGAACAACACATATTGCATCAGTAGTTCAGTCTCACCTAGGCACTGTTGCCTCAGAGTTGCGACCTGACATATTTGCTGCTTTGCAGGCGGCCCATCAGCTAGAAACCTGCCCGCAGGCGACTAAAACCTTGGGTCAAATTATCGAAAACGCACAACTTGCTGCCCAAAGTGGTGTTCCCCTGTGCCAAGACACAGGCACCGTTTGGGTACTCATCGAGATGGGTGCGCGTGCGCAGGTCAACCTCACCGGTATTCAAGACGCATTAGATGCCGTTGTTGCCAACAGCTTTAACGCAGCTCATCTGCGCGCGTCTACGGTCTATGATGCCTTGAATAATCGCTCGAATCCGGGTACGAACGTGCCTGCCTTTGTCGAGTACGTCCAGCACAATGTGCGTGGCGACGCTTCAGATTTTGAGGTGCGTATCCATACTATGCTCAAAGGTGCTGGCTCTGACAATGCAAGTTCTATTGCGATGTTGCCGCCAGGTAGCGATGATGAACGTGAAGCGGCCATTACTAAGCTAGTTCTTGATATGGTACGCAAGGCAGGCAGTACTGCTTGTCCGCCACTGGTAATTGGCATTGGTGTGGGGGGTACTTTCGATAAGGTCGCAGGACTTTCAAAGCGCGCGCTGCTCTATCCTTTGGCAGCAGAACAGACTTCTTACAGAAATGAAATGACCATGCGCCTAGAAGGCGAAATCTTGCAAAAAGTGAACGAGCTAGACATAGGGCCTGCAGGCTTGGGCGGAGACATTACCGCACTTGCTGTGCACATAGAGACGGCTCCTTGTCATATTGCGTCGTTGCCGGTTGCGGTTAATCTGTCATGCCATGCACTGCGCAGCAGAAGCACTGCTTTAACCACCTGGACATCACCATAGAAGACGACTGCGGTTACTGCCATATTGGATAGTTATCGACTAGTTAACGGCTGGTGAAATGTCTATTTGTTACCCAGCGTAATAGTCGAGCAGTAGCGAATAATAGTTGTATAATAAAAAATGGCGGAATTCTTCTGCCACCCATAACATACAGATCCATAGCTAAATTAATAGGGAGTTGAATTTAATTTAATGGAAAACGATCAGTTGGGTACCACAGAAAGTACGAAAGAGAATCAACCAGAACTAGCAGAACAAGCCAGATGGTACGAGCCGCCGGTACAAGAAATTCTCGATAAGCTAAATGTCGACCCCGAAACGGGTCTTTCGCAAGCACGCGTAGAAGAACTGCGCGAAAAATATGGCAAAAACGCTCTTGAAGAAGAAAAGAAAGAAGGCTTCGTCCTAGGGGTTTTGCGCCACCTAAGCGATGTTTCTATCATCATTCTTTTGATAGCCGCTGCCCTTTCATACTGGATGGCCTTCACGGGGCAATCTGACTTTATTAAAGGTTCAGTAATCTTAGGTATTGTAATCTTGAACCTCTTCCTTGCAATGACACAAGAAGGCAAGGCAGAGCGTGCCCTTGCAGCCCTTGAAGAAATGACTGCCCCTAATTGTACGGTTATTCGCGACGGGCAACGGCTCGTCATTGATACGGCTGACCTCGTTCCTGGCGACATTATCGCCTTAGAAACAGGAGACGTTGTGCCAGCGGACGCACGCCTAATCGAATCGTCCTCACTCTTTTCAGATGAGGCAGCCTTAACGGGGGAGAGTGTTCCTGCAGAAAAGTCATCTACTGCTGACATTAGCGGGACGGTGCTCGCTGGTGACCAAATCAATATGGTTTTCTCAAGCTGCGTAATTACAGCAGGTAATGCTACTGCTGTTGTAGTCGCAACGGGCATGACCACAGAAATTGGTCGCATTGCTGAATCGCTCAAAGGTGGAAAGCGCACAAAGACTCCTTTGCAGCGACGCCTTGATGGCCTGGGTCGCATCATTTCATATGTTGCAATCGCTTCTGCAATCTTCCTCTTTGCTTTGGGCATGATGCGCGGTGCAGAGACACTTGATATGGTTATGGTTGCTATTGCTCTTGCAGTAGCAGCAGTACCAGAAATGCTTGCCCTTACCGTAACACTAACGCTAACCACAGCAGTTCAGCGCATGGCAAAGAAAAATGCACTGATTAGAAAGCTGCCCGCCGTAGAAACTTTGGGTAATGCTTCGGTAATCTGTAGTGATAAGACAGGTACTTTGACCTTGAACCAAATGACTATCACGCAGTTGTGGTGTCGCGATAGCGGTACTTTTGCAGCAGATAGCGACTGGGACGCAGGCTCAAAACAGTCGCTGCTACGCGCTTTTGCTCGCGCAAGCAACGCCACTATCGAAGTTGGCGAAGACGGCGAAAAAGTATTCATGGGTGATGCCACTGAATCAGGCATTATGAAGCTGATTGACAAAAAGGGTCTTGCTGACAGTTTCCACGAAAACTACGAGCGTATCGAAGAAATCCCCTTCTCTTCCGAGCGCAAGAAAATGTCAGTTATCCTGCGTGACAAGCGCGACGACAGCTACATTATTTTGACCAAGGGTGCGCTGGACTGGCTCCCCCTATGCGCTGCAAGCAACGAAAAGCTCGCAGAAGCCCGCATTGTGCACGACGAATTCGCAGCAAAAGCGCTGCGTGTACTTGCCGTTGCAGGCAGACGCCTTGATTCAATACCATCTGAAGATGACCTAGAGCAGGCGGAGTCTGACCTAAACCTTTACGGTCTTATTGGCCTGATCGACCCACCGCGTCCAGAAGTACTTGATGCGGTGCAAACAGCAAAGCGCGCAGGAATCCGTACCGTTATGATTACGGGTGACCACGCCATGACAGCAAAAGCTATTGCTGAAGAAATCGACATCATCGATGAAGGTCAGTGCGTAGTAACTGGTGCTGAACTTGCTGACATGACAGACGAATACCTAAGCGAACACGTAAAAGAGTATTCGGTATATGCGCGTGTATCGCCAGAAGATAAGTTACGTATTGTAAAGGCATGGCAAGAAAACGAAGCCGTTGTTGCGATGACTGGTGATGGTGTAAATGATGCGCCAGCACTAAACGTTGCTGACGTAGGTGTTGCAATGGGTATCACTGGTACTGAAGTAGCTAAAGGTGCGTCAGACATGATTTTGACTGACGACAACTTTGCGACCATAGTGGATGCTGTACGTGAAGGCAGAAACGTATTTAGAATCGTAAAGAAAGTAATCCTCTTCTTGTTTGCTTGTAACTTGTCAGAAGTTGCAATCATGCTGATTGGTCAAGTTGCTGGCTGGGGTCTAGTGCTAACACCCATTATGTTGCTCTTGATTAACGTAGTTGGTGACGGTATTCCTGGACTGCGCCTCGCAAATGAGCCAGCGAATCCAAATCTTATGAACAGACGACCGGTTGCCAAAAACGAAAGTTTCTTTGGTGGCGGAATCGCAAAGTTCTTGACTCGTCAGGTAATCTTCTTTACGATTTCAGGTCTTTTGGGCTACTGGTACGGTGCGTTCTTGATTAATGGCGGCTACTACGTCAGTCAGGGAATGTCCGACCCGCTGGGTCAAACACTAGCCTTCCTTGCAATTGGTTGGTCGTCAATCTTGCATATCTTTAATGCTCGTAGCTCAAAGTCAGTGTTTAAGACTACGGTAAGAAATAACTGGCCGCTGTTTTGGGCTGCAATGTTTATGATTGTTCTGTTTGGGGCATTTATTGCACTACCAATCTTCCAGCGTATCTTTGTATTGACTCCGCTCACGTGGGAACAATGGTTCTGGGGAACACTGATTGCCATTATCCCAACGGCAATACGTGAAGCCTTCGTCCAAATTGACAGAATGAAGATTGCCATGCTTGCAAAAGCTTGGATTGCTGGCATTGCAGGGATTGTGTCAATCACTATTGGTGCGTTCCTTGCCTTCTTCACCGACATCTTGGCGGATATGTACCTGACAATTGGCGATTGGAATCAATTTGACATTCTTAGAGTTCTTAACATTTACGAAGGGCTTGCCGTAATCTTGCTACCTTTGGGAGCAACGATGTTTGCAGTTGGCGTGCTGTGCTTTGTTTTGCACAATAGACAAAAGCACCTTGAGCCAGAGGCTCTGGAAGCAGGCCTTGACCTAGGTTAGCCAGGTTCATTACCCTGAGCGTAGTGCGTAGCACGTAGGTCGAAGGGTCTGACACTGGCTTGGACTCTGCCAACTATAACCTTAAGAGCTGCACCTTTTTCTGGGTGCAGCTCTTTTTTCAGTTTTAACACGAATTGAAGAGGGTAGAATTTTCGATGCGTAAATCAAAGGGCTCGTTTGCAAATAGTAAAGATGACTTTACAAATAGTAAAGATGACTTTACTATTTGTTGAAAGGAAAGTTGGCACTTGTGCCTTTTTGCTATCATTAGTGTATGAGTAATGCGATAGCTATAAACCTACCATTGTCAGCTGACACTGCAGCCAGCTTATCTGCTGGTCAGCAGGTGTTGTTAAATGGTCCTTGCTACACTTTGCGCGATGCTTCGATAAACAGACTGGTAAAGATTTTAGAGGACGCGCGAATTGGCATTGGCTCAGCGGACAGCATGAGCTTTCTCGATGAGCAATTTATCTTCTTTGCTGGACCGACTCCTCCGCATCCTAATGCTCCCAATTTGCCTTTTGGGTCGATTGGGCCAACAACGGCTAAGCGCATGGATACGGCTCAAGTTAAGTTGATGAATTTGCGCAGCGGCAGCTTTACGATGACTATGGGTAAAGGCGCGCGCAGTGATGAATATAAGCAGGCGGCCATCCAGCATAAGGCAGTTTACTTTGCTGCCACCGGTGGAGCTGCGGCATTACTTGCTCAGCACGTTGTGACAAGTACAGTAGTTGCGTGGCCAGATTTAGGGCCAGAAGCAATTATGCGCCTAGAGCTGCGAAACTTTCCTGCCATTGTTGCAACGGATTCGATGGGTAACGACTTGTATCAAAAGGGTATGTGCAGCTTAAATCGACATGTGCAGTCCAGCGCCAGCAGTGCTACACAGACAACACAGCAAGTAGACGCGCAGCCGTTGCAGGTAGTGCAGATACCAGAGCCTCCAACAGAGCTTCCCGTTCAGCAAGCAGCCCAGCAACCAATAGAGTTCCAGCCCCCAGCAGTGCAGCCAGCCCAACAACCAGCTGAATCCCAGCAACAGCCAGCAGTGCAACCAGAAACACCCACTGCTGTGCCATCTCAGTCTGCGCCAAATACAACGGGTGCGCTCATCACCTTTGAAGGCGGCGAAGGCGCTGGCAAGTCAACACAGATTGCTTTGCTCGAAGAATACCTGACTGCTGCCGGCCACGAAGTCTTAACCGTGCGTGAGCCTGGTTCAAGCACTATCAGCGAAGACATTCGCAACATCTTGCTGGACGCAAAGAACGACCAGCTGACAGACCGCGCAGAGCTATTGCTATACCTTGCAGCGCGCGCGCAACTAACAGAAGAGGTCATCAAGCCGGCCTTGCAAGCGGGCAAAATAGTTCTGTGTGACAGATTCTTTGACTCGACCACTGCTTATCAGGGCTACGCACGCGGGCTCGATATAGCCGAAATCAGACATCTGAACATTTACGCAACGGACAACATCGCGCCTAATCTAACGATTGTGCTTGACCTTGCACCAGAAGCAGGTCTTGCACGCGCGAAGCAAGCGACTGAAGCTCCTGACAGAATTGAGGGCGAAACCCTCGCTTTCCATCAAAAGGTGCGCGACGGATTCCTTGCTATTGCAAAGCATGAACCTCACAGAGTCTTTGTCTATGATGCGACAGAAGACGCGAATGTTATCGCGCATGCTGTTGCAGAAAAAGTCCAAAAGATTCTTGATTCTACAATCTAATCTATTGCAGAAACTGGCATGAGCAAAAACATTACTGAAAAAGAAAATATATGTTCACAGCATTTTTGGGACAAGGTAATTGGGCAAGACACGGTAGTCCGTGCACTTAAGCAGTCATTGAGAACTAACACCCTAGTTCACGCTTACTTGTTCACTGGTGCGCAAGGGCTGGGCAAGATTAACGCTGCTCGTGCGGTAGCAACACATTTGATGTGTCAGCAAACCACTGCTGGTGGCTGCGGCAGCTGCTACATTTGCACCAGGCTCGAAAACAATACGCATCCTGATTTTGCGGTTTTTGAGCCAGCAGGGGCAGGTGGCTATTTGGTTGAACAAATCCGTGAACTTAATTACCGCGCGCAACTAGCCCCTGCAGAGGCAGAGCGCAAAATCTTTGTCATACGTGACGTCGACCTGTTTAATGACAGTGCCGCAAATGCTTTTCTGAAAACTCTTGAAGAGCCCAGCGAAAGCACGATTTTCATTTTGCTCTCACACAGTCAAGAGGCAGTGCTCGCAACCATTAAGTCGCGCTGCCAAGTGTATCGCTTCAGACCGTTGACGCCAGAAACAGCACGTGCGGTGCTGTTAGAAAAAACAGGAATATCGGGACAGCGCGCTGACACGGCACTTGCAGCCAATGGCTACATTGTTGCAGCGGCTCGTGATTACCTGCAGTCGCCAAAGCAGCAAGAATCCAGGCAGGTGACCCTGCGCGTGTTTCGCGATCTACCAGATATGGACGATTTGGACGTATTGCGCATGACTCGCGAGCTTTTGCGCAGCGCACTTGATTCGGTCAGCGAGGTACGCATTGCCATGGAAGATGACTTTGCCACCCGCAAGGAACTGCTTGACCCAGTCGCATTAAAGCAGCTAGAGCGATACAATGAAAGACGGTTGTCTGCGCTCAAGACACGTCAGACCATGATGGTGCTTAATGTTTTCTCCACCCTGCTTGCTGACTGTCTGAAGATTGCATGTGCGGATATGCAGAGCGCTGGCGATGACACAGTCATAAATTTTGATGCTGCAGATGACATGCGCAGCTTAGTACACCGCATGGCAGCCGCAGGAAAAGTATTAAACCCGGCGCGTATTGCACACGGCCAAGACGCGATTGCTCGTGCTCGCAGACGACTTGCACAAAACGTGAAAGTCGAACTGCTTATAGAAGCACTACTGTTTGATTTACGAGAGGTTATTTCATGATAAAGGTTGTTGGCATTAGGTTCCGACATTCGAAAGTGCTTTGGTTTGACCCAGGTGACTGCGACCCGCAGCCTGGGGATAAGGTCATTGTTACGACAAAGCGTGGCACAGAGATGGGGGAGTGCGTCCAGCCCACGTGGGAAGTCAATAAAAAGGAACTTCCTGCCCCGCTAAAACCTGTTGTGCGTATCGCTACTGATGAAGATTTGCACATAGATAAAGAACACCAAGACGAAGAGATTGCAGCAATGCCAATCTTTCGCGAATACATAGAGAAAAACAAGCTGGACATGAAGCCAGCAGATGTTGAGCTAATCTTTGGAAAAGAAAAGATGATTTTCTACTTTTCTGCCGAAGAGCGCATTGATTTTCGACAACTGGTGCGCGACCTTGCAGCGCATTTTCACTGTCGTATCGAGATGCGCCAAGTTGGTGTGCGCGATGAAGCACGCATGGCAGGCGGCATTGCACACTGCGGCGAAGTTCTTTGTTGTAGCAGATTGGGCGGAGAATTTGCCCCTGTGTCTATCAAGATGGCAAAAGACCAAGGGCTGCCGCTTAACCCCAGTAAGATTTCTGGCGTATGCGGACGCTTAATGTGTTGCCTTCGCTACGAATCAGAAGCTTATAAGGACTTTAATAGTCGTGCTCCTAAGAAAGGAGCAATAATCGATACACCACGCGGGGGCGGTAAGGTCGTAGACCGCGACGCGCTGCGTGAAACCGTAAAGCTGCAATTCAGAAGCGATGACGCTGAAAAGCCTGGCGAGACCATGATGGTTCCTCTTGCACGCATGTGTTGCAAGGACGAATCCAGGTCATCAAAGCGCAGAAGAAAGCCTGGCTCAGAGGGTGGCAGCAAGGCAGATGCAAAGGGTTGCGGAGGCTGTCCATGTGCTATAGCACCAGATGTCTTTGAAGATTTGATTGAAGAGAGTAAGCAGGTCAGAAGCTCTGTTTTGTCACCTGACGGTCTTGATTTCAGAGGACTGAGCTCAACACAAGATACTGATGCTGCTATTGATAATGGCAAAGAGCCCGAAAAGAGAAAGAAACGCCCAAAACGTGGCGGCAAAAACAATAGGGGTAAAAGCAGCAAGGGTGGCAAAAACAAGGGTAATAGGGGCGACAAGACTGCCGCGGGCAAAAACGCTAAGCAGAACCCTAGGCAAAAAAGTAGCCGTAGCAGTGAAGGTGAATCGTCTAAAGAAGGGCGTAAGCACTCAGGTAGTCGTAATAAGAATCGCAGAAGAAATAAGCCAAAAAACAAGGGGCAAAATAAGCAGCAGCAAGCACAGTCTGCGCCAGCTGCAGAAACCAGAGTACCCCGCAGAAGAAACCGCGCGTCATAAGGAGCACACAGATGAAGCCAAATTCAAACGTGCCACAGCCAGGTCAGCCAACTCCAGGACAGGCAGCACCAGGGCAACAACCGCCAGTGCCAGGACAGCCGGCAGTGCAATCAGGACAGGCGACAGCAGCAGTGCCACAGCCAGGTCAGCCAACTCCAGGGCAACAACTGCCAGTACCAGGTCAGGCACCAGTGCCACAGGCAGCACCGGGACAAATGCGCCCCGCCACCGCTCCTGCACCAGCAGCTTACCAGCAAGCAGCAGCTGTACCTGGACGTCCGGCAGTACCGCGTCCTGTAGCAGGTCAAGCTCCAGCACAAAGACCAGGAGTTCCGCGACCTGCACACGCAGGACCAGGCACAGGTGTGCCAAATCCCAATTATCAGTATTCAACAAAGCCACCACTATTGGGGACAGGCTTGCAGCGTGACATTTTGTCACTACTTATAAAGGTTGCGATAATTGTTGGTATAGTAGTTGCAACCTTTACTTTTGCATTTGGGCTTGTTCGTTACGAATCGCCCAGCATGAGCCCTGCAGTGCATTCAGGTGACCTCATTATGTTTTCTCGCTTTGATAGAAATTATTTTGCACAAGACCTGATCGTTGTGACCTTCCAAGGGGAAACACAGATTCGACGTGTGGTTGCGGTGGCAGGCGATACCGTTGACTTCGCCGATGGCACGCTGCTTCTTGATGGGGTACCACAAACTGAAGAGCGCATTACTACAGAAACCTTCCGCTATGTGTCAGAAATCGATTTTCCACTGACGGTGCCAAATGGGTACGTATTTGTATTGGCCGATCACCGCGAATATGCAACTGACAGCAGAACTTACGGAGCAGTACCCATCGATGATACACAAGGCAAAGTGGTTAATATACTCAGAAGTAGACTGTTCTAAAATTTAGCTCTTACCAAAATATATATAATCAGGTAAACTATCCCTAAGACCGCAATAGGCCGCAATTTGGTGGACCGCAATTTGTAGATTGCAGGAACGAACAAAGAGCGGTGAACACTAAATGGATAGCTTGACTAGAACAGCTTTCGTGGTGGCAACAATCGCCATCGTAGCAGCTTTTGTACCGATTATTCCCTCTCTTATCCCAGCCACTGCTGTGCCAAACATGTCTGTTGGCGAACCTATACAGCAGCAAGAGAACTTCGAGCAGGTAGCTGCTCCCGGTACTGATGCTTCCGCTACCTCAGCTACTTCAACCACTTCAGAAACAGCCACTGCTACAGCTGCTACAGACCAATTCTCAAACCCCAACACAAGAAAACCCTTCGGAGGCAACACTACACCTTCACAGGAGGAGGCTGACCAACTGATAATCATGGCTGTTGCAGGAGACCCAGGTGCTCCGTTTCGCCTAGCACTGCCTGCAACGGGTGCAGGTCTTCAATCTGCCCTTGAACATCTTCATGATAATGGAAATCCTTCCACGACCTATATCATTCACATTGGCGCAGACATAACAGGTGTTCCGACAGACTGCTTTGTTAACAGCGGCACACGGGGTTCGTTTTCTGGTCTTGCAGGCAGGGTAGCTGGCATTGTGTTGACAGGTTCAATTGCCGCAGATGATCCTATCACTGATAGCGCAGTAAATACTGCGCCAACAGCAATGACAAGGCAACTCACTATCGCAAGTGCAGGCACGGCCCAGTCATGGTTCGGCTCCCATGTAGAAGTGCGCAACCTAAGGCATAACTTGGGCACGAATGTTTACATGAACGGCTATCACTTAACGCTAGGCGGTGGTAGCTGGCAACTGACGACGACCAGCTATTTTGGTGGCTCCAACACAGGTGTTGTTACTCCGCCAACAGGTTCTACTAGTATTACGGTGTATTCGACGGGCAGCAGCAACTCAACTTTTGTGGGTGGTATGCAAACAGGCACCATTAACGGAGACACCTCAATTACGATTAACGACACCAGCAATGGCGGCACCGTAACTGTTCGCGGCGGCGGAGTCGGTACTGCAAACACTGACGCGGGCAGGGCTGATGTTGCCGGAAATGTCACAACCACTATTGCAGGTCTTGCGACAGGCAGCGGTGGTCTTGGTAGCTATGTCGGTGGGGCAGTGTTTGGCAATATTGGTGGCTCAGTCACTAATCACATTTCAGGACCTGGGCGCTTTTCTACTCTTGCCGAAGAGACTGCAGGGCAGGTAAATACTCCTGGTACGAGTGCGAACTTTTTCACGGGAGGCTCCAGAACCGGCAGCATCGGACACCCTGCACCCGCCGCAGCTCCCGCAGCACCCAGCAAGACCAACACTGACGATTTGCACCAGGACTGGAGGCCACTCCTCGACATCCCTAGCGACCAGTATGCGATTTTCAACTATGTGGATACAAAGCACTACAGCAGTGGCAGAAAAATCTATGTAGGAGCAAACGGCGTTGCAGGTGACATAAACGGCGACATTATAAACATTGTCAGAGCAGGTGCCCACAGCAGCGGAAGCTACGCTGCGATGTACATGATAGGTGGGTGGCAGACAACGATTGGTGGCAATTGGAGCAATGGGTTTAGCACTAATCCCGCAAATGGGGTTGTGACCGTTGGGACAGGGGTAACGAGCGCGCGCGACACAGCGAATTTCCGCGTATTTGGCAACACGATAAGCGTCGTGCGCGAGGGCTCCATTTCGCGTTCGATTGGTGCGCAGTATGGATGGTTCCGTGCCTCTGGTGTGGGCGGATACATTCAGGGTGACGTATATGCAGCACTGGGCACAGAAGGTCCCACTTACACGCGCGACCGGATTGGCTGGGTTTCTAACGCATCAGCCACCAGTGCGCTTGCAACAGGCTTCGACATCGCGGGCGGTGGCGCACGACTTTCAAGTCCCAATGACATTCTCAATCTGGGAGACATTCGCCTGGTCATGGCGCATACCTATGCGCGCTGGACATACGGCGGCGGCTTCTACGGGGTCATTATAGGAAACACGCAGGCAGAGCTTCACCGTGGCGCGGTCGATACCTTAGAGGGCGCTGGCTACAGAAATAACATCCAGATTGGCGACGCACGCGCAGAAGTCCACGGCGGCAGAGTTAATTGGTTCTTGACAGGCGGCGGCTGGCAAATCGCATGGCTTCACGGAAACGTAAGCGTTGCCGTGTATGACAACGAGCCTGCGCCGCTGATAAACGCCTCTGTGGGCGGCATGTATGGCACTTCGGGGAACACGGTCAGTGGTAACTCGGACGTGCTGATTACGGGTGGGCACTTTGGTCGGACTCCCAGAACGGGGCCTAACGGAATCTCGCCTGGCCCGACCTATTGGGGGACAATTTTTGGCAACGCAACTATGACCATAGACTTGCGCGGTAACAAAGGCGGCTTTTCGACATCATTAGAAAATCCCGTCTCTGCGGGTAGAGCTTTTGGCAGAACGCACGCGATCTGCGCCCGCACAATCCTTGGAACTGATGAGAGCAACGTCAACACTTTGAACATTTTTGCAGATGCGGAGTCTGACCATCTGTCTGGACTTACTCTGTTTGGTGATGCCATCTATTCAGGTTCTGCCACACGGGAAGCCAGGATTGGCAATACTCGTGCGGGCCGCGTAGAGATAAACATCAATGCGCCTGGTGCTAAGTTAGGTACGGTGCGCCTGGCGAATTATGGCAATGTCTTTGAGGGTTTAATGCGCCGTGACGTAGAAGTAAACCTGGTGTCTGCAGCAAGCTTGCAAGGACTAGAGGTGAGTCCCGGACTTACTAATGCGATTGTTGAAGCAAGTGCTGCAGCTGCAAGGCCGCGCACTGCTGTTGTAAATGTAGGACCTCAATCAGATGACCCAAGGCATGTGTTGGGCGAGAGGGAGAGTGACTGGGAAGGCGAGGCATCGTCGCCCTTGATGGGGATAGTAGAGACACCGTACCAGATAAATGTTGCGGGCACAGGCAGTGCAGGTGGCATTCAAGGCTTCACTGAAATGAATATCACCAGGCGCATGCTCAATGTAGCTGCGATACCTGCGACTGCAGCAGGCGGAGCCATCAATCATGCAGGGTCGGCTGCAGTTCCTGATTTGGGAACTGAAGGTGCGCAGCACGGCAACTATGGAACAATCACCTTACAGGCAGGTAAGGGGACTAGTGCTGCAGGGTTGGGAATTAGTGGAAACGTCGCAGCCAACAGTGCTAACAGCAACAGAGCAATTACTTCAGGCAGCCTCGCTACAGAAGGAGAAGGGCGCGTCTATATTCAATCGCCTGGGGTAGAAAACCAGGCAGTCTTTAGATCGCTTGATATTGGTGACAATGCTTCAGTTAAATGGTTGCGGGTAGGCAGTGCGTCATCTTCTGCCTTAGACCCAGTGACCACTTGGTTTGGCACGGGGGACGGTTGGCACGTGCTCAGCACAACGGTAGAGGATGAATCGCTTAAGTTGACACCACTTAATCTGGAAGGAATAGAACTGTCCACCGGTAGAACCTTTATTGGGGACAACTTTCAACTTGCTGCTGCAGAAGGTCAGACGGCAGAGGGAAGAGTAGTCGCCATACCCGCATCTCTATACAGGTGGAATATCACTTCAGACTGTGAAGGGGTGGTATCACATAATGTACCGGTTACTCTTCAATCAAGCATCGCGGGACTACAAAGACCACCCGCTGGTCACCTATATGCTATTGGCAATCAGGCGCCGTACCCAAATGTTTCACGCAGCGGAAGAATTGTCGTGCCCAGTGTATATGTGCCTTCGCCAATTACATGGCCAGAGTTTACCTTTAGGTCAGCTGCGGACTTTGATGGATTAGGCGCGGGTGTAAATGAATGGATACATGGCGTTCAGATACGAAGAACTGATGGCAGCCTAACTATACCGCCCAATTTAAACTGCACTATCAAAGATGCAGATGACTTGCGGGACTATGCTCAGAATCACTTCAATGAAGACGAGCCCAGAAACTTTACCTGGCTTGCCGCAGATTCTGCAAGGACAGCAAACCCCGATAGGAGCAATGACCACTTCTTTGGCTTTAGCATGACTTCACAGTTTGAAAGTGAGCTTGTAGCGAGCCTCATGATATCAAAAGAAATTCTGGGAGAATTTGCTGACCTGTCAGGCCTGTCTACGTTTCGTGTTTGGATTTTAGATGCACAGGGAAATCCTGTCGCGCGACAACCAGCCTCACATGACAGCGATATAGCAGAAGCAGGCCTCGTGCGCCCCGTTACGACGGTCTATACGGACGGAATAACAACTACGGCACGCACAGACCTTGCAGTAACAGCTACGGGTTATATGGACATAGATGGCTTCGGTGCAGATATTGTATCGCTTACCATACATGGGCTGCCATCACTATGGCAGGTAAGAGCAATGCAGCTTGATCCGCCCGAAGACTACAAAGTCGCCTTTGTAGATAGCGCAAATCCAGAGCAGCGTGTTGTAGCTGCTGATACAGGGCTAGTAACCTTGGGCGAAGAAAGCAGAAGTTTTGAATTTACCAACAGCCTCAATTATGTCCCCACAGGACTTACGGTGAGTGAACCTGCGTTTCTTTGGCCACTGCTCATAGTATCCATACTGACCTCAAGCCTGGTAATAATAAAGACCTACAAAACCATGATTGAATGATATTGATATGCTCGAACTGGCACGTCTACACACTTTCACTAATAATATGCCCGAATGGGCACGCTTGCACAGCTACAACTATAATATGCCGAAACTGGCATATTATAGTTAAGCAATACTTTACCTATACATACTTATAAGTTAAATGCTATTTTACTTATTTTGCTATTTTAAGTAAATGGGGAGGACTTTCATCTACCAAAGTTATTTTTTGAAGGTTTTCAGCTATCAGAAGAAAAGTTTAACCCTATTGCTTTTAGTACTCTGCAGATTCATTACGACGAATACATCGAATTCGGTGGGTTTCCTGCAGTTGTGCTAGAGCCAGATAGGCACAGAAAAAGAAGACACCTAGATGAAATTTACACTTCTTATATCGACCTTGATGTGCAGCATCTATCGGATTTTAGGTCGCTGACAGACTTGCGTAGGCTCATTAACTTGCTAGCAGCTCGTGTCGGTTCTCGCATAAATATTAATGATCTTTCTGTGATTTCTGGCCTTAGCAAGCCAACAATATATGCGTATATTGACTTCCTTGAAAAAACGTACCTAATTCGCTTATTGCAGGTTACAAGCAACAATGCAGATGTTAAAACACGTAAGCAGTCAAAGCTGTACTTTGTCGACACAGGCATAGCTAGCATCAATGCTGACCTTTCTGGTGGCGCAAAATTTGAAAATACTCTTTGCCATCAATTGCGCAACTATGGCGATTTGTCTTATTTCGATAATCAGGGGGAAATAGACTTTATATTGAAGACAAGTACAGATGTGTATGCGCTTGAAGCGAAAGAAAACCCTACGCCTAGAAACAAAAAGGCTCTAGCAACTCGGGCAGAAAGGTTAGGTGTAGAAGATTACAATTTAGTAGGACGCTATCAGTCAGCAAAGTATGATAATTATCTTTGGGGCGGTCTCATCGGATAAAGATTGAATGAGTGCGTCCATTGCTGCAACACTGTACCATCTCACATTAATTATTCCTAATTTTTCAGCAATTAAATATGCGACTGTACAGACATGGTTTATGCCCGTACTTTACAATTTTGGCGCAACCTTAACTACGTCAATAGTTTAACGAAAGTGTTAAACTATTGACATGACTCAATTCGATAAAATATATGAAATTGCAGCCGACAACTACGGAATAGTCACCTTTGCTGAAGCGCGCGAGGCAGGGGTAACTGGTGGCGAGTTAAGTCGCTTCGTTGATAGTGGTCGTTTAGAAAAAGCTGGACGAGGTATTTATAGGCTAGCGAAGTATATCCCTACTCACTTTGATCAATATGCTCTGGCAGTTGCACTTGTAGGATCAGGGTCTTATATACATGGTGAATCTGTACTTGCAATGCATGACTTAGCACTGGTAAATCCCATGAAAACAAACGTCGCTGTTGTAAGGCGCACGCGAAAAAGTCTACCAGAATGGATTTCTCTTGCTGTTGCTGATAAAGGTGAAGTTCCTATCGTCTATGAAGGTATACCTAGCCAAAGTGTGGGCGACGCAATACGTTACTGCAGAAAAAGTGTAATGAAAGAGCGCCTTATTGATGCAATACACGCTGCAGTTCGCGAAGGACTTATTAGTCAGGCAGCAGGGATAGCTCTGCGAAAGGAGCTTGATAAATAATGGCAGTAAAGCAGCCAAATAGTAGACGTAATCTTGATGTTGCAATAAGTCGTTTGGCTAAGGATGAAAATGACATACGTCGCATCCGCCTTACTCTGGCAAACGTGATAGTTGGGCAAATGCTTCCCAGTGGTGTAATCAAAGGAGGAAGTGCCCTTAAATTGCGCTATGGCGATAGCGCTACTAGATTTACGCGTGACTTAGATGCAGCGCGCAATGTTGCCTTAGAAGAATTTATTGACGACTTACAAGAAAGTCTTGCGAGGGGATGGAATAATTTTAATGGTCATGTAGCAAGGCGAGAGCCTGCAAAGCCCGAGGGTGTTCCAGCAGCCTACGTGATGCAGCCGTTTGAAGTTAAGCTGTCTTACAACAGTAAGTCATGGCTCACTGTTCCTTTAGAAGTAGGCCACAATGAAATAGGAGATGCAGATGAAGCAGAGTATGGAATGTCAGAAGACATCACTGAGCTTTTTGTCGAACTGGGCTTTCCTGCTCCTGACCCTATTGCTCTTATGCCACTTCATTATCAGCTAGCTCAAAAGCTTCATGGAGTAAGTGAGCAAGGAAGTAATAGGCCTCATGACCTTATTGATCTGCAGGTAATAGTGTCTGAAAGTGAGATTGACCATTCAAAGACTAAAGAGACATGCATTAGGCTATTTGAATATCGCAATCTTCAAGCGTGGCCACCTATTATTGTTAAAGGTGAAAATTGGGATGATCTTTATGTAAGCCAACTTGAAGGCCTGCCTGCTTTGAAAAGCGTTGACGATGCTATTGCTTGGGCGAATGATCTCATTGCGACAATTGATAAGTCGGAATGATGGCTATGCTTGGTGGTTGCGGAGGAGTGCGTCCATTACTGTAAGACAGTACAACCGATTATGCAAGTTACTGCCATTGGATGCAGCTTATCATGCATAAAGTGTAAATTGTGTAGATCAAATGTAGGTAAAATATGTTGGAATACAGCTTTAGTGGTGATATTTGTTGCATTTAGCAAGAAATCGACAATTTGCTATTGACGTACTGCGCAGACAACAATGTAAAATAAATAGACACAAATTGTAGCGTTAGCAATCAGCGCTATGTGAGTGATGTGTGATGTGTGATGTGTGGTCTTTAAAAATGTTGTGTGCGGGCGTACCAACAATATGTTGTACAGAAGAATAAGTCAGTGAGGATTTTCAAATGCGAGATTTGAACAGTGATTGTGTGTCGGTGTCTGAAATAGATACGCCGAAAAGAAGACGCCAGAAAAAGGGTGTCGGATCTATAAAGATTCCCTCTAAAAAGAAATCAACACTATCAATAGTTAAGTTAGTAGCGGTAATTGCCGTTGCTTTCATGTTGATGGTGCCTTTCTTTGGGTCAGCTAACCCAATGCAGAGCGTGCTGAATGATGAGCCGCTAGATGCGTTTGTTCCAGTGGCATACTATCTTGAGCAAATGCCTACTTTGGAAGAACAGTATGATATGTGTCCAAAGTTTCAATCGATAGCTGATGCTTATGGTGGTATTGAAGAATTCATTGAGGCCAGTGAGGCAAGTCAAGATGAAGTGATTTATGTAGACACACTTGAGCCTGGTGAACATCTCGTCGAGGGTGTGTTCGCACCTTCAGGAATAGCTCCACGCACTTTTGCTGATATTGCATATCAGAACTACCTAGAGACACTTTCTGCGGCAGAGCAATTTTCAAATCCTAACGTGCGTGAACCTTTCGGCGGTAATGCTGGCCCAACTGGTGCAGAAGTAGGAGAACTAGTTGTTATGGCGACTGCAGGAGACCCCGGTGCTCCTTTCAGGCAATCATTTCCGGCAAGTGCAGCAGGCTTGACTTCTGCACTACAGACTCTTTACGACAGCGGGGACGCAAATACTACTTATATTGTATATATCGGTGCCGACATTACTGGTATTCCTGCACCTACCTTTGCTAACGGTGGGGCAAGAGGCACGTTCTCTGGCCTTGCGGGAAGCGTAGCGGGTATTGTTTTGACAGGTGGTACTGGTGGAGTTGACCCGATTACTACTACTGCAGTACATGCTGCTCCAGCAGCAACAACCAGACAGTTTGCTATTGCAACAGGTGGAACTCCGCAGTCGTGGTTTGGCTCTCATGTAGAGGTGCGTAACCTAAGGCATAATTTCGGTACAAATATGTTCATGAACGGCTATCACCTTACTTTGGGTGGCGGCAGCTGGCAACTTACGGCGACCAGCTATTTTGGAGGCTCCAACACAGGCACAATTACTCCTCCAACAGGTTCTACTAGCATTACTGTGTACTCTACGGGTAGCACTGCCTCAACTTTTGTTGGTGGTATGCAGGTAGGTACGATTAATGGTGACACTTCACTTACCATCAATGGCACCAGCAATAGTGGCACGATAACTGTTCGTGGTGGTGGAGTCGGTACTTCTGCGACAGCACGTGCAGACGTTAATGGTAATGTTTCAACGACTATTACTGGTCTGGCAACAGGTGCTGGCGGTGGACTTGCAGGCTATATCGGTGGTGCGGTCTTTGGCAACATTAGTGGTTCTGTTACTAATAACATTTCAGGTCCAGGACGCTTTGCGAATTCAGCGTCTGCCTCTCAAGCTAATATAAACGATACAGGCACTGGCAATGACTTCTTTGTAGGTGGCTCCAGTAGAGGAAATATCGGTAGCCCAGCCATTACTGCAGCTGGTGAAGCCAATCGCATCGATACAGGCAACTTGCACGAGCCAGGTGCTCACGCAGTACTGCTCGATATCCCTAATGACCGTTATGCAATTTTCAACTATGTTGATACGCAAGCGTGGAATAGTGGAAGGCATTTCTATGTTGGGGCTAACGGTGTTTCAGGTGACATTCGCGGTGACGTTATTAACGTTGTGCGTGCAGGTACATGGAATAACGGAAGCTACACAGGCATGATGATGCTCGGTGGCTGGCAGACAATTATTGGCGGTACTTGGCACAATGGATTTACTACAAACAGTGCCAACGGTCACGTGACTATTGGAACGGGTGTGACTGCTGCGCACAATGCGGCAAGCTTCCGCGTCTTTGGAAATACAACAAGCGTAATACGTGGGGGCTCTATCTCTCAAAGTGGTTGGGCTCTTGGCGGTACAGGGCTTAATGCTCTCGAGTATGGTTGGTTCCGCGGCTCAGGCGTAGGAGGATACATACGTGGTGACGTATACGCTGCGATAGGTACAGAAAGTGTTGCAACTGCCAGAAGTAGAGGCAATGAGCAAGCTGCTGGTGGTGGCGCAGGCAGCGCGTATCGAACATCACTTGATATCGTTGGTGGCGGCGGCAGAATTTCAGGCAGCCCTAATGCTAACAACATCCTTAATGTGGGAGATCTCCATGTAGTTATGGCGCACACCTACGCGCGCTGGACTTACGGTGGAGGCTTCTACGGAGTAATCATTGGAGACACCACACTAGAATTGCATCGCGGTTCTGTAGATACTCTTGAGGGAACTGGTTACAGAAATCAAATACAGATAGGAAGTTCACACGCAGAAGTTCGCAGCGGGCGCGTTAATTGGTTCTTAACCGGTGGTAGCTGGTGGAACATTTGGCAACACGGGAATACCAGTGTTACCGTACAAGATGCCACCCCAGCAGCTGTTATCAACGCTTCTTTGGGAGGGTTATACGGCCTAGGTTCAGGAAGCACTATTAGTGGAGATTCCCATATAACGATTCATGGAGGACACTTCGGCGGAAGCCCTAGACTCGGACCAAATGGAATTTCTCCAGGACCAGCTTATAACGGTACAATTTTCGGTAACGCAACTACAGACGTTGACCTGCGTGGCAACGAAGGTGGTTTCTCGACTACAGCAGCTGTTCCTGTTTCTGCAGGGCGAAAATACGGCAGAGCTCTTGCCAGATGTTCGGGTACAAACCTTGGAACAAATGTAGATAATGTAAACGTATTAAATGTTCAGGCAGACGCCGGATGTAATTTGCTGCAAGGGCTTACGATATTTGGCGACACTTCAAATACTGCGGGGAATAGAAATAATACACGCGCAGGACGCATCGTGATTAATATTAATGCTCCTGGGGCGAATTTGGGTACGATTAGAAAGTCGAACTACGATAATCTTCAAGGTGGTTTGATACACCGTGATACAGAGGTAAATATAGTATCAGCGGGAAGTATTCAAGGAATTCAACTAGTACCTGGGCTGACAAATGCAATCGTTGCAAACAGCGCAGCTAACGCACGCCCACGCGCCGTTGTCGTTAACGTAGGACCTCATACTGACAATTCAGAAGATCTGCTGGGAGAACGTCAAATTGGTTACGACCCAGACCCACTGTTTGGACCGCACACCATTAATGTTGCAGGAACAGGTGCGACAGGTGGTATTAGAGGCTATACAGAAATGAACATTAATGAACGCTTGCTTAATGTAACTGCGGTTTTAGGAACTGCAGGCGCTGGCTCTATTAATCATACTGGGGTAGTGACGAATCCTAGTCTAGGAACTGCTGGTGGCGAGCACGGCAATTATGGTGTCATCACGGTGCAGGCAGGAGACGGCGTTCACGGTGCAGGCTTCGGTGTTGCAGGTAACATTACTGGAGCAGGCGCCATCCACTCAGGTGGCCTTATTGTAGAGGGCGAAGGAACCGCCTACATTCAAAGTCCTGGTGCTGCAAATCAGTCACGCTTTAGATATTTAGACATAAGTGACGATGCATATCTGTACTGGCTAAAAGTTGGTAATGTACCAGCATCTACCTTTACTCCCACCACATGGTTTGGCATGACTAATGGTTGGCACGTGTTGACTACTGTTCCGCTAGGACCTCAGTCATTACACGCAACACCGTTTAATACCGAGGGTATTGAACCATCTACAGGCAGAACCTTTATTGGAGACAACTTCCAGGTTTCTGCAACTGACGGACGTGTTGTAGCAATCCCTGCGTCTATTTACAGGTGGAACGTTACCGAGGGCGAAGGTGTGGTTTCTCACAACGTGCCCGTGACTCTGAGGTCAGACATGGCTGGACTACTTGGGCCACCGGCTGGACACCTCCACGCCATTGGTGACCAAGGGCCGTATCCAAATACATCAACGCGCGGAAGAATTGCGATTCCTGCAGATAACATTCCGAACCCGATTCTGTGGCCAGAGTTCACCTTTAGACCATATGCGCCACTAGGCGAATGGTTGCTAGGTGCACAAATTATAAGAACTGACCACAACGTTACAACGCCTGCTGGTCTGAACTCGACCATTATTCCAGAGGACGACCTGCGTGATTACTTTGCAGATTTCCTCGAAGGAGACGTGCCGAGAAACATTGTGTGGCGCGCTAACGATCCGCTCAGAACAGCAAACCCAGATCGTGCAAATGACCGCTTCTTTGGTCATGACATGACGATACAGTTCACCAGCGAAGCAGAAATTGAAGCACGAAGCGTACTGATAACAGAATCAGAAGCTGCTGCTATCGCAAACTATCGCGGAGTACTTGAATGGACTGACGCTGCAGGTAGACCATGGTTCAGACACAACATCACTGATGCTATGCTTGACGAAATCAGGGAACCTTTGGCTGCAGGAGTATACGCAAGACCGCATCCTGTGACTTACACAGCAGGGCGCAATGTGCCAGATCCAAGCACTTATCGTATATCGACCACCGTGAACGTGACGGTAGTGCGTGACGGTAGTGTTATCTCGGATTGCAGACAGTACGGTATCTTTGCGACAAACGCAACGATGGCACATGCTGTAGCGCAAACGGTAAACCGCGCTACGCTTGACGCTGACTATACGCGTGCGGTTGCCTTCAATGCGACTGGCGCAACCTTTACACCAAACATTGCTCCGGCAAATGTTGTAGCTGACATTAACTCGACTACGACGGCACAACTGCCGCGCGATGTTGACGTGACCTACACGTTTAGCCCAGGTGGCGAGCTGCCGCCGGTAAGCATTGACGTAGTGGTAACAATCGTGGCGGGCACTTTTGACTTCATCTTTACGAAGTTTAGCCAAAATGGTACTACTCCGCTAGAAGGTGTTGAGTTTAACCTGTATCCGCCAGCTGAGCCAGGTCCAGGTTGGGACTTTGCCTCACCGATACAGCGCATTAGTGATGTAGATGGTGTAGTCACCTTTGACGGGCTAGACAGCGGTACCTTCTTGCTGCGCGAGTACAGGGCGCTAGCTGGCTACCAAAGCCCGATGGGTTACTGGCACGTTACGATTAACGCGAATGCTCAGAGCGCAACAATAGTAACGCGTGCAAATGCTCATAACTTTACTTATGACGATGGTGACTGGTCACTGGTGAACTTTACGGGTGGAAATGTTAACTGGACAGTCTCGAAAGAGATTAGCGGTAATATGTCTAATCCGTACGGATTGTACAACTTCCGCCTGCATATTGTGGATGCAGCTGGTAACCCAGTTCAGCCGTACCAGACTCCTGGTGCAAACATGATTGCTGGTACGGGTCTTGTGCGCCCCGTGACAACAGTGCTTGCCGATGGTACGACAACGACGGCTAATATGAATCTGGCAGTAACAGCAACGGGCTATGTTCAGATAAATGGCTTTGGCTCAAGAGGCACAGCTATTGAATCGTTTACGATTCAGGGACTGCCTTCATCGTGGCAAGTTCGCGCGGTAGAGCTCAATCCAGTTGCGGGTTACGAAGTTACTTTCGTGGATAGCGCAAATCCAGGGACACGTGTTGCTGGTTATGACACAGGTCTCTTAGTGCTTGGCAACGCGAACAGAAGCTTTGACTTCCGCAATAGGTTAGAGGTTATCCCGACAGGTCTAACTGTTGCTAACGGCACAATTGCTATTGCAATCGCCTTTACAGCGACCATTGCTACGATGGCAGCACTCAGCGCGAAAAGGCGCAGAGACATCGAAGCAGTACCTGCTTTAGGTGCTGCAGGGACTGCGGGAAGTGCTGCTGGTAGTGCTGCAACTTTTGCGACCGATTCGTCAGCGTCAGCAGAATTGACGAGTTCGGCAGCAGAAGCAATTGGAAACGTGCGCAGCTTCGTGCGAACAACTATCTTGAGGATGCTGCGATAGCGAAGCCCTCAATCCCATAGGGACTTCAAGTGAGGTAAAACTTGCTTTAAGTTACATAGACAGAGCCTGTTGTGGACCTCGCATATCGCAGTAGGCTCTGTCAAATTGTGCCTCTGTGTCAAAGGTGCGGGGCCTTTGTGCATGTGCCCGAACTGGCACGTCTACACTTCGTCACTACTGACGTGCTCGAACTGGCACAAACGCGATACTTTTGCTACAATATGCCTGTACTGGCACACAGCGAAGGAGTTTCCATATGAAAAGGCGCATAGTTAATGCAGCAGATATTGGACAGACTGTTCGAGAAGCTCGCAAAGAGCAAGGGCTTACTCAAAAAGAGCTATCCGACGTATTTTCAGGCTTCAGCCGCGAGTTTCTTTCTGACCTTGAAAATGGAAAACCCAGCGTTCAGCTCGATAAAGCCCTTACGGTAGCGCACACTTTAGGCTTGCGCCTTTATCTTGAAGCTGATAGCTCGCCAAAGTCTAAAGAGGGAGCATCTTCATGAAGCTTTTTATCTACCAGGATGCCACCTTGATTGGAGAATTATCCACAAGCCAGCAAGGGGTTTCCTTTCAGTATGCGCAAAGTTACGTGTGGCAAGATGCTCATCCCATTTCTTTATCCCTGCCGATACAATCAGCCCCGTTTGCGCAGAAGGAAGCCTTGCCATTTTTCGACAATCTATTGCCAGAAGAACAACAACGCATTGACCTCAGTAGGCTTTTGCACACTTCTGCGACCAGCGTTATGCGTCTCTTGGCAGCATTGGCGGGAGAGTGTGTGGGAAACCTCACTATCCTAGATGAAGACATGGACATTGCTGTCCTCAAAGAGGAAAGTGCCTACCGTGAGCTACCCAACAAAGAGCTTCAAGCTTTGCTGCAGTCTCAATCATCAGAGAGGCTACACTTCGTCGCAGAAAGACGATTGTCGCTTGCTGGTGCGCAAGCAAAATTTGGGCTGTATAAGACAAATGATAAGTGGTACGCCACAGAAGGGCTTGCTCCTACAACGCACATCATAAAGCCTGCGTCGATTCGATTTGACAGCTTGCTCGCTAATGAATTTTTCATGATGCAGCTTGCTCAGGCTTGCGGATTGCCAACTGCTTCGACAGAGATTATAAGCACTGGCTCAACACACGCTTTGGCAGTAGAGCGTTTTGACCGCTTGCGCAAAGGCGAGCAAATTATCCGCCTAGCACAAGAGGATTTTTGCCAAGCCTTGGCAGTTATGTCGCACAAAAAATATGAGGCAGAGGGCGGTCCAGGATTGGCAGACCTTTTCCAAACGACGCTACTTCACACCTCAAAGCCTCGTAGAGACATCTTATGCTTACTTAGACTAGTGCTATTCAATTATCTTATTGGCAACTGCGATGCGCATGCAAAGAATTTTTCTCTAATTCGCGCCTGCCCAAGCGATACCCTTGAGCTTGCTCCTGGATATGACCTTATTTCAACGACATATTACGGCGATGCCCTTTTGCGCTCGATGGCAATGAAGATTGGACAGCACAGTCACCTCGATCGCATAACTGCCGCAGACTTTGACCTTTTCGCAGGGAAAGCAGGCATTAGCGCGCAGATACTTGCAAGCGAGATGAAGCTTCTGTGCGAGGCCATTGTGCAATCACTTGAAGAGGTTACAGCTTTTGTTGCTGAAAGCCTCCCCAATAGCAAGAGGACTGCTGCTGACCTTGCTGCTCACCTTGAAAAAGAGATAAACACCCGGGGAACAATTCTTGAGTGAGTACGTCCATCCTTGCAGCCCTTGTCATTCTGAGGCGTAGCCGAAGAATCTTTACACCGCCTTAGATTTGGGCAAGTGATACTGGTTTGTGTGCTATTTGTGTAGACAATATTAGGATATGCAACATTTTTAGCCTTATATGGACTTCAAATTGCAAAAAGATAGACAGTTTATTAATCAGGGTGCTAAAATAACCCATGCGATTTGTCATGAGAGAACTGACAAGGTTTTGTCATGAAAGTGCAAGGTACTAAGTTGCTCCTGTTTGATCTTAGTTCAAATAGGGACATTGGTGAGGTGTTTACATAGATATGATCGAGCGGCGAAAAAGGGAAAACCTTTCAGAGTTGTTCGTCTAAATCTATGCTTAACATAAAATTGTGTAAAACAGGCAAAAATGAAGTAAGGAAAGGAAACGAAAACATGAAAAAGTATTTTTCTAAACTGACTCTTGCTATTGTTGCGGCAATAGTGTTGAGTCTAGGTGTTGCAGTGCCAGCAATGGCAGCAACAGCGCCGCTAGAAGCAGTTGAAATTGGTGTGACGAAGCGAATTAACGTTGCACAGGGAACAACTATGCCAGAGTTGAACTTTGACTTTGTGTTCACACTACTAGAGGCACAAACTGCACCTGCTACGGGATATGTTGCATCTAGTGCTACATCGCCAAACATTCCGACACGTACAGCCAATTTTCCAGCTGGTCTGACTGTTCCTGCGAGCAACTTTCTAGAATGGCAAACAAACCCAGCAAACATTCTTACTGGTGTTAGCTGGCCACATGCTGGTGACTTTGTGTTTGGTCTTCATGAAGCAGTAAACACTAACACAGCAATTGCTGCTGCCGATGATATGTTCCTGCGCTATAACATCAACAATGATGCATACATTCTTGTCGTAAGAGTGTCAAACTGTGAAGCGACAGGTACTCTAGTTCCAACAGAGGCAACTGCTGCTCGCGCAACGTTTACGCTGCCAGGTACAGATGGAACGCCAGGAACTGACTCAGTATGGGATCGAACAGATCCAAAATTCCCCAACTACACTCCGGGTGAAGAAGGTACAGACCCAACAAGTGGTGAAAGAGTTCTGGTTGATCCAAGTGATATTCGCTTCACTAATGGATTCAGCAGAGATTCTGGCAATGACCTAGAAGATCCTGCGCTTGCCATTACAAAGTATGTTGCTGCGCAAGACCAAGGCAACAGAACTCTGCCATTTAGCTTCACGATTGAACTAACAATTCCTGAAGAGGCTATGAACAGAACCACACCACCTGGTTGGTCGTTCCCAACAGGAGCACTTGCACCTTCAGCAACTACTGTTGCTGCACCTGGCGTGGCGATTAGCCCTCCAGCAGTTGGTGGCCTAACAGGCACAGGGCCTAGCTTTACCGTGACGGTAGAACTAACACATGGTCAAAGAATTGCCTTCCCAGTTCTTCCAGAAGGAACCAGATGGGCAGTAACAGAAGCCGCAACAGCAACCTATACGCCTAGTGCTGTAGTAACTGTTGCTGGTACAGCAGTAACTGGAAGCCCGTTCTCAAGCGCTATTGGTACAGCTCTACGTGTACCTGCAGCTGATGCTACTCCAAACACCTTCTACACTTCAGGTACTGGCACAGGTGCTGACTTTACAAATACTCGCACTGCACCACCTATTACAGGTCTTGTGGTTGGTTCAATGCCAATCATCGCAGTGCTACTAGGTGCTACCGCACTACTAGCGATGGCAGTAGCTTCACGCTCACGCCAACGCATCGAGCAACTACCGGTTGCTTACTAAAAAAGAGTTAGTTAGAACTTTTGTAAACTACTTCTTTTTGTCTACTTAAAGTACGCCCTCCTAGAGGCAGCAGTGTCTCTAGGAGGGTACACAAAAAGAAGTAAGCCAAGGATGTTTTACACAAAACTGTTTGTACATTTTCATACACTAAGATAAAGGTAAAGTATTATGGAAGCAGCGTTAAAAAACAAAGTACATAATAAGAGTTCAAGAATGTGGTCTCTGATTGCCCTGTGTGCGGCGATTGTGGCACTAACACTTGTTTTCTTACCTGCTAAAGCTTTTGCAGCTACTGCCTCGATATCTATAGAGGTTCAACAGATTTTTACTGCTACAGACGGCGTTGAAATGAATCCTAGCTTTGACTATGAATTGGTGCGTCTACCAAACGACCACCCAGCTCCTAGTCCACTTCCTGCTGGTGCAGTAGGCAATAGCTACGACTTCAGTCTTACGGGAAATGAAACAAGAAGCGTTGGACCGATTACCTTCGTCCATGCGGGACTTTTCACCTATGAGATACGCAGCACTAGCACGGCAGCAACGGGCATTTCGCTAGACCCAACTGTATATACAGTTTCAGTCATAGTGGACAATGCACCGGGCGGCGGACTAGTTGCAAGAATTGCAGCAGTTGAGTCAAACATGTCTAATGCAAAAGACTTGAGTGTTGTCTTTGACAAGACCTATTCATCTCTTGCAACAATCCCAGGAGACAAGCCAGAGCTAAATGTAGTGAAAACGGTGCAGGGAAATCCTGCAACGCCTTACACCTTTACGTTTAGGCTAGAGGCAGCTAACGCAGGACAACCAATGCCTGCGGGCGCTACAGGATCTACTTTTGACATTACCGTCACAGGTAGCGGTGCTGTACAGTTCCCTAACTGGTCTTACCCGATTGCGGGAGACTTTGTCTACACAGTCAGAGAAATTCCCACAGCTAATACAGACTATGTGTTTGACACAACGGTTTATACTATCACTGACGTTGTTCGCAGTGTAGATGGACAGTTAGTTCTGCAAAGTCGTACGATTACAAATGATGCTGGTAACGTAGTTACTTCAATGTCTTTCGTTAACACATATGTTGGCGTAGAAGTAGAAGTTCAAGCACCACCACCTGGTGTAACCAGACCACCTATCGTTGGTCCTAAAACAGGTGACTACGTAGATCCTGCTGGACTAGTTGCAGCAATGGCAATTAGTGCATCTATTGCTCTGTTCTCTCTGGTCTTGATTTACATGAACAGAAGAAGTGAGGAAGAGCACGGTGAAGTAGTTACTCTGTAATTACTAGCTAGCATTACCAACTAAATATGCGAGAGTGTACAGGCAGGATCTAGGTCCTGCCTTTTCCACGTGTTCTTGAAATTTGATGATATGCCAAGGGGAGATATGCCAAGGGGACGGTTCTCTTGACACGCTGGATATGACAGGGGACGACGCTCCTATGATGTCAAGTCCTACTGATTGAATTATGTGGCGCGCAGAGGTTACTTTGTAATCAAAGCCTTTAGCGCGCCACTATTTTTAAGAGTTAAGAGCAGCTAGA